>R11__coassemble_788_pt1 | contig 19512 bp, 17 predicted proteins | sample R11__metabat2_high_PE_009 | metagenome-assembled genome bin R11
GTGCAAGCACTATATGAGGGGTAAGTTATGAATATTAAGGAAGCGAAGGAAGAAATACGAAACGCCATATTTGCTTACTTTACGAAAAACGAATTTGGTGAATACGAAATACCGATAGAAAGGCAGCGTCCTCTTTTTCTGATGGGACCTCCGGGAATCGGAAAAACTGCAATAATGGAACAGATTTCCCAGGAACTGGGAGTTGGGCTGATCAGTTATTCCATGTCACATCATACCAGACAGAGTGCATTGGGTCTGCCTTACATTACAACCAAAATTTACGGCGGCAAGGAAGTCAGCGTATCTGAATACACAATGAGTGAGATCATTGCCAGCGTTTATGACATGATAGCTGATACCGGTCTGGAAGAGGGAATACTGTTTCTTGATGAGGTCAACTGTGTATCTGAGACTTTGGCACCAGCGATGCTGCAGTTCCTGCAGTATAAAACTTTTGGAAAACATCAGGTTCCAGGTGGCTGGATAGTGGTTACTGCCGGCAATCCGCCCGAATACAACAATTCAGTCCGGGAAATGGACATTGTAACCTGGGACAGACTTAAGAGGATTGATATTGAACCGGACTATGCAGCCTGGAAGGAATATGCGGTAAATATTGGTGTACATCCTGCCATTACTACATATCTGGACATAAAGAAAAATGATTTTTATAATGTGGAGACCACTGCAGACGGCAAAACATTTGTTACTGCCAGGGGCTGGGTAGACATGTCCCAGATTCTCCGCATTTATGAGCGCCGCGGCTTCAAGATCACTGAGAGGCTTGTACGGCAATACCTTCAAAATGACCGCATAGCCAGAGATTTTGCCGTATACTATGACCTATTCAACAAATACCGCAGTGACTATCAGGTTGATAAGATATTGGCCGGCGACTTCGAAGGTGACATTAAGACCCGGGCCAAGCAGGCAAGCTCTGACGAACGTCTCAGCCTCCTGGGGCTTATTCTGGACGGTCTTACTGTTCATCTGAAGGCTGTATGCTTCGAAGAAGATGCTTTGAATGAAATTGTACCATTGCTTAAGGGCGCCAAGGCTTCACTTGATAGCGGTGCTGCACCTGATGCTGCATTAAACGACCGGATTTTTGAAGTAAATAAAACAATTGAAACGGGCAAACGCTCTTCCACTCTTTCTCCAGACAGGCAGCATACGCTGAACCGCGTCATTTCCATATTAGAGGAAATGAAATGTCTGTTTACCGATGAGCGCACCTTTACAGCTGCCGATGCCTTCGGAATCATCAAAGCTGATTTTTCGCAAAAGGTTGCGTCTCTCAAGGCTCAGGCACAGGCTGCAGGCAGCGAACTTGCAAATCTTTTCAGGTTCTGTGAGATCATGTTTGGAATGGACGGCGAAGGCAACAGCCGCGAAATGATCATCCTTGTTACTGAACTGACTCTCAACAGCTACTCCGCCCGTTTTATCAGCCGTTACGGATGCGACAGCTATTTTGCCCACAGCGACCAGCTGATGTTCCAGGAGAGGCAGAAAGAACTGATTAACGAGCTTGACGATTTGGGAATTTAAGTTCCCGCTGTTAAAAGTGTAATGAAAAAAGTTTTGTCTATGTTTTGTATAAACAAAAAGACGGAGCCCTGAAATCATCAGGCTCCGCCTTTTTATTTTATTAACTGTATTCCATTAACTGTATGTTACAACAGTTGTTCCGACAGGCAGATTATAATACATCCACTTGGCATTTTCCAAAGCCAATCTGATGCAGCCGTGAGATATGCTTAAACCGAGACTATCATCCAGTACCTCATATGTTCCGTATCTGTAAAGTGTTGAATGGAACAGATATCCTCCCTCGAGAAATCCCGAATAATAGTAGCATGTATAATGATTAGGGTTACTGTATGTTAATGACTCCCCATCCGGTCCGCTGAATGAATATCCACGGTTAGCAGTCAGTGAAAAGACTCCCTTCGGTGTCTTGGTATCACCGGCGCCTGTACAGCATTGCCAATATTTATAAAGCTGCCAGTTTCCGGTCGAACCGGTAAAGATACCGACTCTGTTTTCCCAGCAGTCAACCATTATGAGATATCCGGTACCACTGGAATAGTTTTGTGCCTTCGATACCATTTTCTCAATGGTGGAATCAAACGATACCTTTCCGTTAACAACGCTCCAATTTTGTGTCAGTCCATGTATTGTGGTCCTTACTGTTCCATTATAGCTGAAATCAATCAGACCATTTTTCAAATACCACCAGCCGTTGGAATTTGAAGCTACGCCCGTAAATGAAAAGTCAATCTTGCCCTTCTTCACATAACGCCAGTTGCCTGAGCATCTGTATAATCCGGTTACCACGGTGTACTTGCCGTTTTCGACATAATACCAATCAGAAGAACTTCCGCTGACTTTCTGGGCCATTCCTGTTGCTTTTTTATATTTACCGTTCTTTACATAAAACCAGTCAGTAGAGCTGCCGTCTGCTTTTCGTGCTAACCCTGTTGCTTTATTGTACCTTCCGGCCTTGACGTAATACCAGTCGGAAGAACTGCCATCTGCCTTCTTGGCTATTCCAGTTGCTTTGCTATACTTGCCATTCTTGACAAAATACCATGCAGTAGAACTCTTGTCTGCTTTTTGGGCTATTCCGGTCGCTTTTTTGTACTTGCCGTTCTTGACGAAAAACCATCCGGATGAACTTCCAACCTTCTTAGCAATTCCTGTTGCCTTGGTATATTTACCATTCTCAACATAATACCAATTTGTATCACTTCCGGATGCTTTCCTGGCCAATCCTGTTGCTTTTGTATACAGACCATCCTTGACATAATACCAGTTAGAATCACTTCCATCTGCCTTTTTGGCCAGTCCTGTTCCTTTACCCTCGGTATATATGCCATTCTGGACGTAATACCAGACAGAAGAACTGTCTTCTATTTTCCTGGCTATTCCTGTCTTTTCTGTATACTTGCCATTCTGAACATAATACCAGGTAGTGTCACTGCCGTCTGCTTTCCGGGCTATTCCTGTCGCTATGGTATATTTACCATTCTTTACGTAATACCATTCGCCCTTGCTGTTCTGCGCAAGGCCTGTATAGTCAGACTGTACTTTTCCGTTTTCGACATACCATTTATCTTCTCCGTCGCTATAGAATCCCTGGGCGGAAGAATCAACTTTACCTTTTTTAATTCTGTAAGTTTCAGTGCCTGCGGCATCTGCTTTAAGTCCTGTAAATCCCGACTGAACACTGTCCCCGATGACATAATATCCAATGCCGTCAGTCCAGATTATGTCTTCTTTTCCACCGCATCTTGTGCAGACGCCATCTACCAGTTCATGACCCAAAGCTGCAACTTTTCCGTCTCCGCTCTTCCAACTTTCCAGATCTTCGATAAGCTCGCTTCCCTGCTCATCTGCATAGTTCTTTCCACAGGTATCGCATGTCCAGTACGCCTTACATCCTGCAGTTTCACAGTCAGGCTCTACAGCAATAGTCTCTGCAAGCGTGTGACCTAAAGCCTCAATTTTTCCGTCTTCGCTCTTCCAGCTTTCCAGATCTTCGATAAGCTCGCTTCCCTGCTCGTCTGCATAACTCTTTCCGCAGGTATCACATGTCCAGTACGCCTTACATCCTACTTCTGTACATGTGGCTGCAACCTCTTCAGTCTCTACTGTTGTTCCGTCGCAGTCGTCCGCTGTACATTTGCCATCTGCGGCATATGCAGTAACTGTCATAGTCAGACCCAAAACCAGTATTCCAATAAATACGCCAAGTTTTTTCATCAAAGCACTCTCCTTCTATTCTGCCTAATGTTACTTTTCCAATATGGCAAATGTCAAGATAAGTTTTTCTTACAATTGTGAATTTTTTGTGCGGTGCAAATTTTACTTCAAAAATCTCCGGCAATTGGAGTATAATCCACATCGGCAGATGGCAGGTAAACATCCTTTTGCCATTGCCGCATCATGATAATGAAAGGAGTCCACATAAAACATCTGCACTTGTTTTATATGGAAATCAGGTTGAGATTATGGACACATACAAGCATACGGTTCAATACTACGAGACTGACAAGATGGGAATTACCCATCATTCAAACTATATTAGATGGATGGAAGAGGCCAGGGTTTATTTCCTTAAGCAAATCGGATGGGGCTTTTCCAAAATGGAGGCCGAAGGAATATCCTCGCCGGTAATTTCCGTGAACTGCAAGTACAAGGCTCCAAGCTATTTTGAAGATGAAATTTCCATCCTTGTATTCGTTAAGGAAGTTAAAGGACTTAAGCTATATATCCAGTACATCATGATGAATGAAGAAGGAAAAGTTATCTGTGAGGGCAATTCCGAGCATGCATTCTTTAAGGGCGACAAAGTCCTCCGTCTCGATACAGACCTTGCTGATTTTTACGAAGCTCTAATCGAACACTCGGCAGACTCTCCTTCAGCCTGAGTCAAAACTCAACTCTGCTTTAAACTTAAAAGACTGCATAATGCCCTTACCTGACACTATGCAGTCTTTATATTTTCATATCACTCCGCCACCCAGTACAACGTCTCCGTCATAAAATACTGCTGCCTGACCCGGTGTTATGGCCCTTTGAGCTTCTTCAAATTCAATGTGGACACTATCCGGTCCCGTCGGTGTCACTACAGCGTCCTGCTCCTTATGTCTGTAACGTATTTTAACCTTACATTTTACAGGGCCTTCCGGTACTTTTCCGCTGATCCAGTTTACTTCCCTTACGTCTGTTCCGGTACTGAACAGATCCTGATGTCTTCCCAGGATTACCGTATTGTTTTCAGGGCAGATCCTGCACACGTAATACGGCTCGGTGGATGCTATTCCCAGCCCCCGGCGCTGACCTACCGTATAGTGAATGATTCCCTTATGAGGTCCTATCACATTTCCCTGACAGTCAACAAAATTTCCCGGCTTTGACTTTACACCGGTATACGCTTCTACTACTTTTGCATAATCACCATCCGGCACAAAGCATATGTCCTGACTGTCAGGCTTATCCGCATTGAAAAAATTATTTTTCCCGGCCAGAGCTCTCGCCTCGCTTTTGCTTATGCTCCCAAGCGGAAACATTGTATGAGCCAGTTCTTTCTGGGTCATTGAATACAGTACATAGCTTTGATCCTTTGCAGGATCCAATGCTTTTTTCAGCACAAAGCTTCCATCTTCAATTTTTTCTATTCTGGCATAGTGACCTGTCACCACGAAGTCACATCCCAATTCTCTAGCCCTGGTTCTCAGCTTGCCAAACTTCAGATATCTGTTGCATTCTATGCAGGGATTCGGAGTTATGCCATGTACATAGCTGTCCACAAAATTTTTGATGACTTTTTCCTCGAATTCCTCCTGAAAGCCGAACACATAATACGGCATGCCGAGTTTGCCTGCCACACTCCTTGCGTCTTCCACATCGCTTAAGGAACAGCACATACTCTCTCCGCCTTCGGTTCCGTCTCCGTCATACAGCTTCATCGTGCATCCGATGCATTCAAAACCGGCCTGTTTTGTAAGAAGGGCGGCAACGCTGGAATCAACGCCGCCGCTCATTGCTATAAGTGCTTTCATTTATTATCTCAAACTCCACTTTTTAGAGCTTTTAATACCAGCCCATGCTGTCACCCTGCTCATAGTCCAGCTCATACCAGCCGCCGCCTTCATGTGCATAAGACCAGCCATGGAGATACATGGTAAGATTAGCTATGCGTTCACGTATGATTTTCACATCAATCTCTGCCTTTTCTACCGCGCCTGGGATTTTCTCTATTCTCTGGTTATAGTTATACTCAGCCTTTGCATATTCCTTGCAGAGGAAATCTATCATTTCCTCCATTCCCGGAAGCTTTGCAAGCTTTGCTGCCATCTCGTCATTGGCAAGCTTCTCATACATTATCTTTTCAGATTCTGTCATTACACCTTTATATTGAAGTCTCTCCTGCTCTGTCATTTCCGTTACCTCGTTGTTCAATCATTTTTATTTTACGGCTTTTCCGCTTTTATCTGCAATTCAGCCGGCTTTACTGATCCTTATTATATTATCCTCAATGGGCTTTTGTATACCCATAATTTCTATTCTTTTACTACAAAAACATCCTCGATTTTGTATTTTTCTAATAGTTTTACTGCCATGCTGTCAATACGCTCCCCGCAGATTATCACTGGAACCGCCGGCGGGCAGCTTATTGCTGCATCTGCCAGCACTCTGCCTGCCGCAAGGTGCGCTGGCAGACTCTCTTTTTCCGAAAACATCGCCTGTCTTATACTCATGGCCTTTTCAGGTTTTATTACAGCGTTTTCCTGCTCCTCATTTAATTTTTCTGATTGAAACATGATGTCTGCCGCTGCGCACTTTTCAAGTTCGGTCATTGCCTCAATCAGTTTCCTGAAATCCTTTTTTTTATTGGAAGGAGTCGGCATCAGTACCACATAGTCCGGGTCTGCATACTCGCACTCGATCATCTCTTTTCTTAAAAACTCTGCCAGCTCATGTCCGCTGCAGCCCCTGCCTTTCAGAGACAATGTTATCTTCATGGGCTCAGCAGGCACCTGTTCCTCATCCTCCGCCAGTTTCCAGCCCATTTTCCGCAGGACTTCTTTAGTCTTTGAGACTTCCTCTACGCATTCTTTAAGACTTTTTACCCATTCTTCATTCAATACTGCATTCAGGCTGTCAAGGGACTGAAGCAGAATATATGAAGGACTTGTAGAGCCAAACATGGAAAGCGCGGCTTTGGCATTAGGGATTATTTTTTCACTGAAGCCGGCAAGTCCGTTTTTCCCCACATGAAGATATGCGCATCCTGTTAATGCCGGCAGTGTCTTGTGGGCTGAATCGCAGCACATGTCTGCGCCCAGGTCCAGGGGATGAAGTGAATGCTCCAGGAAGTGCAGATAAGCTCCATGTGCATTGTCTACCAGAAGAGGTACCCCGTATTCATGGGCGGCATCCGCCAGGGCTTTTACGTCCTGCATTCCTCCAAGATAATCCGGAGAAGTAATGTAGACTGCGGCAATTTTATCCCGATTCCGCTCCAGCTTTTCTTTTACCTGTTCTGCGCTGATAAAGCATCTGCACAAAGAATATTTTTTATTTTCAGGATACAGCCACTCAACATCCAGGTCCAATAGCGCTGCTGCCGTGATAAATGCCCTATGTACATTTCTTGCGGCAAGTATCACGCCTTTTTCGTCTTTACAGCCCGCCCCCCACTTTGTCGCGAGAGCCAGCATTGCCCGTATGCACTGACTTGAACCTTCTGCCGAAAAAAACGTGGCTGCGCTTCCAAAAAGTTCTCCCGCAATTTTCTCGCTTTCAGCTATTATCCCTCCTGCCTCGTAAAGAGAATCTGCACCCATGATTTCCGTTATGTCATACGGCATTGCCTTATTCAAATAGTTACATCTGTCCGGATTCGCATTTTCCCCCTTATGGCCGGGCATATGGAACCTGACCATGCCGGAGCCGGCATAGCCTTTCACGAAATCAATTATCGGCGTTTTAGAAATACTTTCTGAAGTTTTCATAATTTTAAAAAGGACAAAGTCTGCCGCATCCTGTCAGGCTTTGTCCTCACTTTCATTTATTTTCCAGCTGCTGCTCGGCCTGCAGCATGATGGCACATTCAATCCTCTTTCTGAAGAGATCACAGCCCGGAGCGTATATGCCGGTGATCGAGCCCGACGCATGGAATGCATTTGCAGCGCATCCGCCTGAGCACCACAGCTTTGCCCAGCAATCCCTGCATTCAGGGCGTGCATACACATTGCAGGCACGGAACTCTTCCTGTTTAGCAGTATTTGTCACGCCATTCCAGATGTCACCAAGTTTATACTCTTCCTCACCAACAAACTGATGGCATGGATAAAGGTCTCCCCAAGGAGTGACCGCCATATACTCAGTTCCCGAACCACATCCCGAGATCCTCTTATATATGCATGGCCCGCCTGTCAGATCGATCATGTAATGGTAGAATGTAAAAGGGCGTCCTTCTTTACGTCTTTGTCTCATCAGCCCTGCAAGCTCTTCGTACTGCTTTTTAACCAGTTCCAGGTCTTCATCCGTTAGAGCCTCCTCATCCCCGGGAGCACTGACAACAGGTTCCATGCTGAGCTCTGTAAAGCCCAGATCCAGCATGCACTTTATGTCGTTCAGAAAATCCGGATTTGAATGGGTAAATGTTCCCCTCATATAGTAATTTTTGCCGCCTCTTGCCTCAACAAGCTTCTGAAACTTCGGTACAACCTTTTCCCAGCTGCCGCGTCCCGCATGGTCAACCCGGTATTTGTCGTGAATTTCCTTTCTTCCGTCAAGGCTCAGGACCACATTGCTCATCTCCTTATTGCAAAACTCGATAACATCATCGTCTATAAGGACACCGTTTGTTGTAAGGGTAAACCTGAAATTTTTATTATGCTGCTTTTCGATGCTTCTGGCATAAAGGACCAGATCCTTTACTACCTGCCAGTTCATAAGGGGCTCCCCGCCGAAGAAGTCTACCTCCAGATTATGACGGGTTCCGGAATTTGCAATCAGGAAATCCAGGGCCTGTTTTCCCACTTCAAAGCTCATGACGGCCCTTTCACCGTGGTACTTTCCCTGGCTGGCGAAACAATACGAACAATTAAGATTACATGTATGGGCTATGTGCAGGCACAACGCCTTGATCACATTACCGCTTCTTTCCTTAAATGTCTGTGCCATTGGCTCAAATGTGTCAGGTGTAAACAGCTGCCCATTTTTTTCAAGGGTTCTGATATCCTCCATGCAAAGATGCAGGTCTTCTTCGGTAACATCTTCCCTGTCACCGTACTTTTCCAGCATCTGTGCTGTTATTTCTTCCTCAGTGTGTTCCTGATACAGGGCTATCATGTCGTAGGCAACTTCGTCCACAACATGGATTCCTCCCGAGCAGGTATCCAGCACGATATTCATTCCATCCATTTTATACTGATGCAGCATAAAAACTCCTTTAACGTGAAAAATGCCGCCCGTTTAAGGCGGCATCTCCATTAGTTTCTGATAATTATTTCTCGTTCTTGTTCTCGCAAGCCTGATTAGCTATACCGCAGCTTGTCTTGCATGCGCTCTGACATGATGTCTGGCACTCGCCGCATCCACCGTTCTTAGCGCTCTCACAAAGATTACGAGTCTCAAGTGTCTGAATTCTTTCCATAATAGTAATCTCCAATCAAAATCGTGAAATCATCACGTAATATTCTTCAAGATGATAGCATGGACATTAAAAATTGTCAAGAAACCGACGGTCCTATCTGGGCTTTAAGCTGCTGGGCTATTTTAGCCGCATCCGTATCGCCGTTCTCACTGGCCTTTTCCATCCAGTAAATTGCCTTGTTAAGGTCCTTTTCCACGCCGATTCCTTTAGCATAGAGAAGTGCCAGGTTAAACTGGGCAAAAGGTATCTTCCTTTCCGCCATCTGTTCAAACCAATATGCAGCCTTTGCTTTATCGGCCGCAGTTTCCTCATCTCCGTTCATGTAGATGAATGCGACTTTTTCCATCATCATTTCATCTCCATTTTCGGCCGCCGCCAGTTTTTCGGCAAACGGCAGCATGTCAGCCTTGCTTTTCTGCATGCGGTCCACTTTATATGGTCTTACCATCAGCTGGCTTCCGTTCTCAATGACGCACAGAAGATCCGGTCTTTCCCTTCCGGTTACTATTTCCGGATGAAGTCCTTTTTCATCCATTGTAAGCTCAAGTCCGGCTTCTTCCGGGTCCAGCTCCTCGGCTCTCTCAAGCCACCCTGCGTTAAAAAGAGCAGTATTTATATTCCAGGCCAGGTCATGGAACAGTGCAATTATCTGTCCGTTGCCTACTTCAAGCTTTATTGAATTATCTTCCTTAAAATTTTCTATCCCGCCTGCCGCATACAGGCTGTTTCTGCTCATTTTGTCATCACGCTGAAAAATGGCTATTTCTTCTCCCTGCTCTGTATATTTAACCACCCCTGTGATCGGCATGTCGTCTATTATCTCAATGGTCAGATCGCTCATCAGTTCATGACCAATGCCGTCTTTAAACTGCATCGGCATAATGTGGTTCATCATTTCCATCTTCATGTAAATATTTATCATTTTAACTTTTCTGCAATACTCCTGCAGACTCCCTTCACATAAAATTGTAATAAACAGTTTCGGAACATTCCAGTAACTATTCAGATACAGGCTGTAAACTCTCCAGCATTAACTGAAGGGCCGGATTCTGATTATCCTTTCTCCACGCAGCTATGATTTCCTGCTCTTCCTGTTCCCCGTTCAGCGGAATAAATACCAGATTTCCCATGTTTCCGCCTTTTTCAGCAAAGTATTCCGGAAGTATGGTTATTCCTTCCTCAGCCGCAACCATCAATAAGGCACTTTCAAGATCTGAACACCTTGCAAGTATGTCCGGCCTGTAACCCGCATCCTTATAAAGATTCATGAAATAAGAATCTCCGAATGTGTCTTTTTCTGTTGACTGGGATGCAAATATCAGGCTTTCCCCCTTTAGGTCCCCTCTTTCCAGGCTTTCTCTGCGTGCAAAAGGATGATTTGCATACAGTACCGCTACCAGCCTGGGCTTTTCCAGAATTTTATAATCTATTGCATCCTCCTGCTTCAGATTTGTGCTGTCCCAGGTATATATAATGTCGGTTTCTCCGTTTAAAAGGCCGGCTGCCAATGTGTCTGTATAGCCCCTGACAAAAGACAGAAGTACATTTGAATGGTGCATGTGAAACGACCTCATTCTCCCCGGCAGGTCGCTCCTTTCATAACCTCTTACGTACCCTATTCTCAGGCTTCCGCTTTGACCCTTTGACGCTTCCCTTACTTTTTCCTGGGCTCTGTCCATGTGTTCTATTATGGCCTTCGCCTCCACCAAAAACGCTCTTCCGGCCGGTGTTACCGTAACCGGTCTTGTGCTTCTGTCAAACAGCTGGCAATCCAGAGACTCCTCCAAAGCGTGTATCTGCTGTGTTATTGCAGTCTGGGATATATAGAACTGGTCAGCTGCCTTTGTAAAGCTCTGGGTTTCGGCAGCAGCCACAAAATATTTCAATTGATTTTTGTTCATTTTGTCTTCCTTAATAAGTTTTTCTTATTTTATCATCTCGTTTCAACCCTTGTACAGTATTATTTTCAATAATAAAATAATTACTGTAAATAATGTCTCTCCCCAGAGACAGCAATATTCACAATATATTTTCCTGTTGGTATAAAAACCATAAAAAGAGACTTCCCCCAGAAGTCTCTTTTTATTTGCTTTATCTGTTTATCCGCCCGTGTTATAATCACACTGTTATGAAAAAGGCTTTATTTTTAGGAATACTCGGTTCGCTTTTCTTTGCATTCACATTTATATTCAACCGCAGCATGAATCTGGGCGGCGGATACTGGATGTGGAGTGCCTGTTTAAGATATATTTTTACTTTGCCTTTAATGGCCATTCTTCTTATCAAAGGCAATGGCTTCCGTCCGGTATTTAGATCCATTAAGAAATCCCCTTCCAAATGGTTTATCTGGAGTACAGTCGGCTTCGGTCTTTTTTATCTTCCCCTGACTGCTGCATCCATATTCGGTGAATCCTGGTTTGTGGCTGCCACATGGCAGGTGACCATAGTCTGCGGGGTTATCCTTACACCCCTTTTCGGCAAAAAAATACCATTTAAAAATCTGCTTTGCGCAGCGCTTATCCTGCTCGGTATTTTTCTACTTCAGACTTCCCATTTTAACGAACTGAATTCAACTCAGGTGAATATCATCGGACTTAAAATCCCCGGCATATGGGTCGCCCTGATACTGATCCTTATCGCTGCGTTTTCCTACCCACTTGGGAACAGAAAAATGATGGAAATTGTTCCTGAAGGCTTTGGCACCACACAAAGAGTATTCGGTATGACTCTGTGCAGCATGCCTTTCTGGATCATTTTTTCCATTATCGCCCTCATCGTAAACGGTTTGCCAAGCGCCGGGCAAGCCCTGCAGTCATTTATCGTAGCACTCTTTTCAGGCGTGATCGCCACGCTGCTGTTTTTCGAAGCCACCAACACGGTCCGCAGCAATGCCAGGCAGCTGGCCGTCATCGAAGCCACCCAATGCGGCGAAGTAATATTCACGCTTATCGGCGGAATATTATTTTTAGGCGATCCACTTCCTTCGGCTTTGGGTTTTATCGGCATTGCAGTGATCATCGCCGGCATGACCTCAAACAGTCTGTTATCAGGAAAATGACTTTTTCATTATTGACTTTACAATTTTCCGTTTCATGCGGTTTCGGATTAATATTTAGCATTATCTAACCATTTTCTGTTTTCCTGATTTTCCTTTATTTTGCGATTTTTTGTGCAATACTTCCAATTTTTCAAAATTTAGGTTAGCGTTGTACAACATTTGTTGGTAAAACATGACAAAAAAGTTAGCATTGACTAATGTATTTTTCCCATTCTATTATGCCTTTAGCGAGAGGCATTTGTGCCTTAAACATGCAAAATACAATATCCGGCGCGGCATCTGCGCCCACAAACTCAGGAGGTAAAAATATGGCAGCAACAAAACTTATTGCATTTGCAGCAGGCGTTTTAGCAGGAACAGCAGGAATCAAGATCCTTACAAGCAAGGACGCAAAGAAAGCATACACACACGCAACAGCAGCAGTACTTCGCGGCAAGGACTGTGTAGTTAAGACCTACACAACAGCCAAGGAAAACTGCGGAGACATCCTCGCTGATGCAAAGGCTATCAACGAAGAGCGCGCAGCTAAAGAAGTTATCGAGGACGAAGCCCAGGAGGCAGCTGAAGCTGATGAAACAGCTGAGGCTTAAAGCTTATGAAATGTGAGATCTTACATGAATCTTCCGGCAGGATCCGTGTTCATGTAGTCAAAAAGAGAATGTCCATACAGGAGGCAGATAAACTTCAGTATTATCTGCTCTCTTTTGATTTTGTTAAGGACGCAAAGGTCTATGAAAATACCTGCGACGCCGTAGTACTTTACACAGGTGTCCGTGCTGATGTTGTCAAAACACTAGCTGCTTTTTCCTTTGAAACCACAGCGGTCGCAGTCCCTGACCATACAGGTCGTGAACTGAACAAATATTACGAAGAAAAAATTCTTTTCACCACCCTCTGGCATGGTTTCAAGGCCATTTTCTTCCCTTGGTGGCTGAGAGCAGTCATTAATGCCCTCAAGGCTGTCAGGTACGTGTACCACGGTCTGAACAGTCTGGTCCATGGAAAGCTCGACGTTCACGTCCTCGATGCCACATCCATCACAGTATCAATGCTGCTTGGCGACTACAGCACGGCAGGTTCGGTAATGTTCCTGCTGAAAATAGGTGACATTCTTGAAGAGTGGACCCATAAAAAGAGTGTTGATGACCTGGCCCGCACCATGTCTTTAAACATTGAAAAAGCATGGCTGCGTGTCGACGGTCAGGATGTTTTAACGCCAATAAACAATATCGAAGTCGGAGACCTGATCGTAGTACGTACCGGTGGACTGGTTCCCCTTGACGGCAGGGTTGTAGAAGGCGAAGCAATGATCAATCAATCTTCCATGACCGGGGAGTCCCTCCCAGTCCACAAGGAAGCCGGAAGCTATGTTTATGCCGGAACCGCGGTCGAAGAAGGCGAATGTGTGATCTGCGTTGACAAGAATTTCGGATGCGGCCGTTATGACCGTATCGTCAGCATGATTGAGGACTCTGAAAAGCTGAAATCAGACCTTGAGAACAAAGCTTCAAATCTGGCTGACGGACTGGTTCCTTACAGCCTGGGCGGCACGGGTCTCGTATACCTGCTGACCCAAAATGTTACCAAGGCTCAAAGCGTACTGATGGTAGATTTTTCATGTGCCCTGAAGCTTGTGATGCCTATTACCGTTCTTTCTGCGATGAGAGAGGCGGGCAAACGCGGCATGACCGTAAAGGGCGGCAAATTTTTGGAGCACCTGGCCCAGGCAGATACCATAGTCTTTGACAAGACAGGTACACTGACCCACGCCCAGCCCCGGGTTGTTCAGATCATTACATTCGGCGGCAGGGAAGAAACGGAGATGCTGCGTGTAGCAGCGTGTCTTGAAGAACACTACCCTCATTCCATGGCCAACGCTGTGGTCCAGGAGGCTCTGGATAGAGGCATTTCCCATAAAGAAATGCACTCCAACGATGCCTATATCCTGGCTCACGGCATCTCCAGTGAGATGAGTGACGGCAAGCGCATAGTAATAGGAAGCTATCATTTTATATTCGAAGACGAAGGGGTTCATGTCCCTTACGGCGAAGAAGAGAAATTTGAGGCTATCTCCGGAGATTACTCTCAGCTTTTTATGGCTATCGGCGGAGAGCTGGCAGCAGTTATCTGTATTGAAGACCCGCTCCGTGAAGAAGCTGCTGCAGTCATTAAGGAATTGAAATCTCTTGGCATCAGCAAGGTAGTCATGATGACCGGTGATTCCGGCAGAATAGCCAGAGCCGTGGCTGACAAAGTCGAAGTGGACGAATGTTATTCAGAAGTCCTTCCGGAAGACAAGGCAGCCTTTGTAATAAAGGAGAAAAAGGAAGGCCACAAGGTTATCATGGTCGGGGACGGTGTTAATGATTCAGTTGCCCTTTCCGAGGCTGATGTAGGCATTGCCATCAGCGACGGGGCCGCTATTGCCAGAGAAATCGCTGACATCACCATAACATCAGATGATCTGTACAGCCTGGTTACGCTCCGCAGACTCAGCATGATACTCATGGACCGTATCAGTGCCAGCTACAGGCGCATCATCGGCTTCAACTTCTCGCTGATCGTTCTCGGAGTGATCGGCATACTGACACCTGCAGTATCTGCCCTGTTCCACAACGCATCGACAATTCTCTTCAGCCTGTATGGCATGACAAACCTGCTGCCTGAAGATGACTGCCAGGACATGGACAAGTGAAGAAACAGATCTGACATAAACGCTCAAAAGCACTAAATTCAAAGCACAAACAAATAAACAAGACCTTTCCTGCGGAACTCGCTGCGCTCAGACAGTCCTCGGAAAGGTCTATTTGTTTGCACTTTTTATTAAGTGCTTTTGGCTGATTGTTTATGTCAGATCTGTTTCTCTATCTATCCATGTCCGGCAAATTATTCAGCTGTGGAATACTTATCGCCGAGTTCTGCGATGGTTCCGTCGTCGATCATCTTCTTAAGAGCTGTATTGATCTTATCGAGGAGCTCTGTATTGCCCTTCTTTACAGCAATGGCATACTCTTCATTGCCGAAAGCGTCTTCATCTTCAACAATCTTCAGACCTTCGTTGTCGCTGACGTACTTGGAAGCTGTTGCAGAGTCGATTACTACTACGTCAGCCTTGCCGTTAACAAGCTCGAGTACAGCGTCTGTACCCTTCTTGAAGCTTTCATATTCATATCCAAGTTCCTGAACTGCAACTTCGCCTGTGTATCCCTGGATAACAGCGATTGTCTTTCCTTCCATGTCAGAAGCCTTAGCGATATCTGAATCTTCAGGAACGATCATTACCTGGGTAGCTGCGTAGTAAGTCTCAGAGAAGTCTACTGCTTCCTTACGCTCATCTGTAACTGTCATGCCTGCGATGACTGCATCAATCTGACCGTTCTCAAGAGCGATAAGGAGTGAGTCGAACTCCATGTTGTTGATCTCAGCTTCCATGCCGATCTCATCACCGATCTGTTTTGCGATGGCCATGTCGATACCGTCATACTCGCCGATAACGCCGCCGTTTGAAGATACAAACTCAAATGGAGGGAACTCTGCATTTGTACCAAATACGATTGTTCCGCTTGTTTCGCCGGAAGCTGATGATTCAGAAGCTGCCTCACTCTCGTTTGTTGTGGTTGATCCGCATGCTGCAAGTGCAAGAACCATGGCTGCACTTAAAGCAACTGCGAAGATTTTCTTGAAATTTTTCATGTTACTTTCCTCTTTTCTAAAATATATGTTTTATAGAACTTTGCTTAAAAAGCTCTTTGTTCTCTCGTTCTGAGGGTTTCCAAATATCTGCTCCGGAGTACCCTGTTCAGCTATGTATCCGCCTTCCATGAAAAGTACCTTGTCTCCTACTTCTCTGGCAAATCCCATTTCATGTGTTACGACTACCATTGTCATTCCCTCTTTGGCCAGGTCCTTCATGATGTCAAGTACCTCCCCAACCATTTCAGGGTCCAGTGCCGATGTCGGCTCATCAAAAAGCAATATCTCAGGCTTCATCGCCAGGGCTCTTGCTATGGCCACCCTTTGCTTCTGCCCGCCGGATAACTGTGCAGGATAAGCATCTGCCTTATCAGCCAGACCTACTTTTCCCAAGAGTTCCATGGCATCTTTGTCTGCCTCGACCTTAGTCATCCTTCCAAGGAGTGTTGGCGCCAATGTGATGTTTTCCTTAACCGTCTTATGAGGAAACAGATTGAAATGCTGGAATACCATGCCCATCTTCTGACGGATCTTATTAACATCTGTCTTCGGGGAATTCACCTGCTCTCCATCAACGTATATTTCGCCTTTTGTCGGCACTTCCAACATGTTGAGGCACCTGATAAATGTACTCTTTCCCGAACCGGATGGGCCGATGACTACCAGTACTTCTCCCCGCTCGATATTCTGGTCAATTCCTTTTAATACTTCAAGCTCTCCAAAATATTTATGAAGATTTTTAACTTCTATCAAGCTCATGTCCTTACCTCCTATCTCTTATCTGACTTACGAAGTTTTTTCTCAATAACTCCGAGGATCAAGGTAAGTATTTTGATTATTACAAAGTAGATTATCGCCGTTGCAACAAGAGGCATTAACGGTTTATATGTGGCACTCTTGATAAAATCTCCGGCCTTCTGTATATCCATCAGTCCAACGTAGCCGACGATGGCTGTTTCTTTAATAAGTACAATAAACTCATTGCACAAGGCAGGGAATATATTCTTTACGGCCTGAGGAATAACGATGTGAGTCATGGTCTGACTTCCGCTCAGGCCCAGGGATCTTCCTGCTTCTGTCTGCCCTTTATCTATGGAAAGAATTCCTCCACGGATTATTTCAGATACGTATGCACCGGAATTAATACCAAAGGCAATTGACGCAATTATCCACTTAGGAAGCGGAGCTGAGGCAAATATTACAAAGTATATGATCATCAACTGAGTAACAGAAGGAGTACCTCTTATGATGTCAGTATATACCTTTGCAATTCCCCTTAAAAATTTAAGCCTTGAAAGTGCGCAGAGCGCAATCAAAAGACCTATGATACATCCAAGAACTACTGCCACCAGCGAAGTTTCAAGAGTAACTCCTATGCCTTTAAGTAGCAGCATGTATCTGTCATCGGTTATAAAGCTCTTCGTAAAGTCGCTTACCAGTGAAGCCCACCATTCAGCCATGGTATTTCCCCCTGTAATGAAAGTAATTAACACTGCAAATACTATCTCGTGATGATATCACCGGAATCCTTTTATTTCAAGGTTTATTCAATATAATTGCATAATATGTATTTAAGTCTGTATATGTATAAAATAATAAACGTTTCTTTATGACTTCAAGGTAATATCTTCATAACCTTAAAGTAAATTTCGCTAAAATATTTGGCTAAAATAACACAAAATCGCCGAAGTCGTTAGTATCAATTGACTAATTTTTTTATTTTTCGCATAATAGCAACGTTGCATGCTTGGAAACAGGCTATGCATATATGCATTTTTTTAGAGGAAAAAGGGGACGTTTATTATGTTTATGGATTATGTTTACAACGTATTCTTTAATCAGTATTTTCTCCTGTTTCTGACTGCAGCTCTTGGATATCTTCTTGGAAAAGTCAAGATCAAGTCATTCACTCTTGGCTCAACCGGTGGTATCTTCACAGGTATCTTTATCGGATGGTTGATGGTAACCATCGCCAAGACAGTTCCTGAAACTGACAGCCATTATGAAACAGCACTTAATCTGATTGGAGATTCTTCAACAAGCGGTATCGTTGATTCAGGATTTATGAATTTCTTCCTGATCATATTCATCGCGGCCTGCGGACTTGGTGTCGGTGCCAAGATCAGAAAGGTTCTGAACCTGACAGGTGTTAAGCTTGTCGTTATCGGTGTTATCATTCCTATCGTATCAATGGCTCTGACATTTGGATGCCTGAAGCTTGCTCCATCGCTGATGGGCAACAACTACAGCGGCTATTCAATCTCAGGCATGTACTCAGGCAGTATGACCAACACGGCTGCCTTCGGTAACTCGATGGCAGTTATCAACAACAATAAAGAGTTCTATATGACCAGCTATGAGGAAGCTGACATCGATGGAAAAGTTGATGCTTTCGCATTCCTTTACGGTGTGGAAGATACAGAACCTGAAGCGAGAAAGGAATCTGTTATAAAGATCCTTGCTGCCAAGACAGTTGATGAGGATCAGATCGCTGCAGAGAATGCAGTAGAGCTTGCTGCTCTCGATGAAGAGGCTAAGGCTGCAAGACTTGAAGAGCTCGTAAGCGAAGCTAAGGGTGCTGCCATCGGTGCTGCTCTTGCACAGGGAGATGCATATATCCCGGCAACGCTTAGTGAAGAACAGGCTGCTTCTCTCATGGGTAAATTCAAGGGAACCGTATCCGGTGCATATGCTGTTGCATTCCCTGTAGGTACGATTGTTATCATCATTGCGATCTCAATCCTTGCTGCTCTTTCAAAGAAGCAGAGAGAAAACGAGGGAGCTTTTGTGTCTAAGCATGGAAACAAAGCATCATCTGCCATCCCACAGGCACCACAGGGCGGCGGAAAGCCAAATATCTTCTTCAATGCCCTGACATTCGGTCTTGTTGTATTCCTTGGTTACCTTCTCGGACAGATCAAGATTCCTCTCGGAAACGGAACGAACTTCACCTTCAGTTTCGTAGGTGGTGTTCTTATCATGGCCCTGGTTGTATCCAACCTTCCGCTTCCAAAGGCATTCCAGATTGATCCTCTGGCTCTCGGATTCGTCCGTGAGTTCGGACTTTTGTTCTTCATGAGTATTATCGGTCTTTCATATGGTTACCAGGTTGTTCATTCATTCCTTGGTTCAGGTCTCGTAGTTGCAGTCATGGCTGCTGTTGTTGAGATTATTGCCGTACTGATTGCCATCGGACTTGGAAAGATCATGAAGCTGAGATGGGGTCTTCTTGCAGGTGCCATCTGCGGCGGATGTACCTCTACTGTAGGTCTTGGTACTGCCATGGTTACAATGGACAGCGATGAGCCTGGTATGGGATTCGGTGTTTCACAGCCATTCGCCATCCTGGCCAACGTACTGCTTATAGCATGGTTCCACGGATTATTCTTCCTGTAAAACAGGATTGACTTTAAAATGGAGCTGTTAATTGCAGCTCCATTTTTTATGCCCAAAATAGACCTTTCTGCTATTTAGCACACCGTGTTACTATTTTTTGCCTTTTTGTTTTAATAAAAATCAATGTAAAGAAGAAAGGCTTAATTTTCCACAAAAAGAATTGTACACAAAAAAATACATTGTGCATCAT
>R11__coassemble_797_pt1 | contig 19377 bp, 15 predicted proteins | sample R11__metabat2_high_PE_009 | metagenome-assembled genome bin R11
CATGTGGAGACGGTGTGCTTATTGATTAAGCAAAACTTGCAGGTAAATCACTATGTGAATGTTGGATTAGATGCCGAAGAATACTATCAATTGAAAACAAAATAACCAGTTTTATAAAATATGCGTTTAACACAGATAATTTTTAGCAATTTCGAAAAAATACTGCGTTAAACTTGAAATAACGACATCTGCGCGATCGTACAGGTTGCCATGTGCAACAGGGTCGCCACGGAGGATGAAATGGAATTTAACGGGGAATCACTCGTGGTGGATTATAATGGAAATGTCATTGCCTGTGCCGGTCCTGGGGAACAGGGAAAATAAATAATGAAGAATAAACGAGATTTAACAGATGTCCCATTTTTCTCAAGGCTTCCGGCTGTAATTATAGGGGCATGTATATGCTGTTTTTTATGGGGATGTGCATTTCCATGTATAAAGCTGGGGTATAGATACTGCGGAGTCGCATCAGAAGACATCGCAAGTCAGATAATGTATGCCGGAGTCAGATTTACCTTGGCCGGTGTCCTGGCAATAATCGGAGGAAGTTTAATAAACCGGAGATTTTTGTATCCGCGGCCAAAAGCCATACCAAAAGTTATGCTCCTTTCATTGTTTCAGACCATAATCCAGTATTTTTTCTTTTATATCGGAATGGCACATACAAGCGGAGTAAGTGCATCGATAATTGAAGCAACCAATGTATTTGTGGCAGTGCTGGTCGCCGGAGTAATATTCCGTCTGGAGCGGGTGACCGGACGGAAGGTAATAGGCTGTATTATTGGCTTTGTGGGCGTTATCATTGTAAACCTGAATGGGATAGGTCTTGATGCTGTAAAGGGGATGTTCAGAAACTGGTCCGTACTTGGTGAAGGATTTATTTTTATTTCAACATTCGGCTACGCATTTTCGACGGTGATCCTTAAAAAATTTGCAGGAGATGAAAATCCTGTGATGATGAGTGCTTACCAGTTCCTTTTTGGAGGACTGGTAATGCTCGCAGCAGGAGCTGTAATGGGCGGCAGGCTGAGCTTTCCTGACGCGGGGTCTGCACTTATGGTATTATTTCTGGCATTCATATCAGCTGCAGCATATTCGCTTTGGGGGACGCTTCTGAAATATAATCCGGTTTCGAGGGTTGCAGTATTTGGCTTTATGAATCCGGTAGTGGGAGTAATACTGTCGGCCTGGCTTCTGGATGAGGCAGAGAGTATCGGACTGATGTCGATAGTTTCCCTGGTATTGGTCTGCGTCGGAATATTCATTGTAAACGGGCAAAGTCGGAAGAAAGGCTAAGACCGCTGTATCTGTAAATATTTATAGGTTGGCAATCTGCGACAAGTAATTTATAATAAACTAGTTAGACACTATGTTAACCGGAGGGGAGTATTGAAAGAGGTTGGACAGGACAAAATCAGAGAATATTTGGCGAAGGACTGCGTTATGTCATTCAGGCATATCGTGCCTTTTATTATAATCTTTGAGATTATCATGATAATCGTCCAAAGGTTTAATCTGTCTGCTCAGTATACGGCGGATTATTCCGTGTGGTACCTGGGAAGCTATATATCGCTGCTGGTCATAAGTCTTGCGGCGATGCTGCTAATCGAAAAGAAAGGCACACAGACAAAGTGGGTGTATGGGGTCACTACAATATATTGTATTGTTTTGCTGCTTTGGGGGTTGGTGATGACTTTTCTGGATGCCAGACAGCATCTGGAGTCAATTCTCATATATGCTGCCGTCATCTCCCTTATACCAATGATCTGCATGATCGAAAGCAGATTGATCCTGATCATTGAGATCACAGCCGATCTTGTAATGGTAGGCATAGGTGTTTTATATTACGAAAACTTTGGCGCATTCATAGTAAATTTTATAGTATTTTCCGTAATTACTTTGGTGTTGGCATTTTCTTATAGAAAGGTCAGGGCCGCAAGCTATGAAAGGCAAAGTGAACTAGAGGAGCTTTCGGATCTCAGATGGAGATATGCCTATACGGATGAGCCGACAGGACTTCAGAACCGGAGAGCATTCAGTGAAAAACTGTCGGGTCTTGATGAAAACAGGGGCAGTGCAGAGTTTGCCATATGGATATTTGACATTAACGGTCTTAAGGAAGTAAATGACAGCGGCGGGCATGCTGCAGGCGATGAGTTGATAAAAGGAGCAGCAGAGTGTATTGTCAGCGGAATCGGAAGTGCGGATAAGGTATACCGTATCGGAGGAGATGAATTCGCTGTCATAGATGAAGATAATCTGCCATGCGCAGAGATTGCTTGCAGAGTAGAAATGGAATGCAGCAATTGGAAGGGACAGTTTACAAATTCAATTTCTCTATCTTATGGATATGCATTAAGTCAGGAAAGTCCGGAGCTCAGCGTTTTTGAAATTGAGAAAAAAGCTGACCATAACATGTATGACAATAAGAACGAGTACTATTATCAGAAAAGATGCAGGAAAAATGAAGGATAGTCAGGAAGAAAAAAAGGAAGACAGACAGGCAATAGCCGAAGAAAGCATCAGAAAGAAATTTCATAAGCAGCTGTTCTCACCATTTGCAAAGGCATGCAAAACGTACCAGCTGATAAGTGAAGGGGATCACATCGCTGTCTGCATATCAGGAGGAAAGGACTCCATGCTGATGGCCAAGTTGTTCCAGGAGATACAAAGACACAGACAGGTTAATTTTGACCTGTCATTTTTGGTAATGGACCCTGGATATAATGAAGCAAACCGCAAACTTATAGAGAGCAATGCCAAGGCCCTTGGAATACCTATTACAATTTTTGAAAGCAATATCTTTGAATCAGTAGAGACAGTTGAGAAAAGTCCGTGTTACCTCTGTGCCAGAATGAGAAGAGGTTATCTTTACAGCCATGCAAAGGAGCTTGGTTGTAATAAAATAGCACTTGGCCATCACTATGACGACGTTATCGAGACAATTCTCATGGGGATGCTGTATGGCGGACAGATCCAGACAATGATGCCAAAGCTTCACAGCACAAATTTTGAAGGAATGGAACTGATACGGCCAATGTATCTCATAAGGGAAGCAGATATCTGCAGGTGGAGAGATTACAACGAGCTGAAGTTTCTGCAATGTGCCTGCCGGTTTACTGAAAGCTGCAGCACATTAAAGGAAGAAGAACCTAATGAGTCCAAGCGGTTGGAGACCAAGAGACTTATCGCCAAATTGAAGGAAAACAACCCTTACATTGAAGGAAATATCTTCAAGAGCGTTGAAAATGTTAATCTGAAGACAATAATCGCATACAAACAGGATGGAGTGAAGCACCATTTCCTTGACGAATATTAATGAACACATTTCAAAAATTCGGGGGTCACCTAAAGACCATAACAAAACATAAATATTATGTGTTTCTGCACTGCCGTAAGGCCGGAATCACCTGGCAGGGAATATGGCATGACATGTCCAAGTATTCACCTACGGAATTTATCCCGGGAGTAAAATATTTTCAGGGATACCGAAGCCCGAATGAAAGTGAACGTGAAGACAAGGGTTATTCAGAGGCCTGGATGCACCACAAGGGCAGAAATAAGCACCATTTTGAATATTGGAATGACCTGAATGCCCAAACAAAAAAGTATGAACCGGTAAAGATGCCGGTAAAATATGTAAAGGAAATGTTCTGTGACAGAGTGGCGGCCAGCAAGATCTATGGCAAGGACAAATACACAGACCGGTATGCGCTGGACTATTATAACCGCCGAAAGACCCACCCCGAGCTCCACCCGGAAACAGAAGAACTACTGCTTGAGCTGCTGACCATGCTGGCCGATCAGGGCGAAGCCGCGACATTTGCTTACATCAGAAATCTGAATGATTATTAAAGCAATGATTCTGCTCGGGTTTTGCCGGCTGTCTGTCTGTACAGAACTGAAAGTATAAAGAAAACAATCAGCCGAAAGTTCTTAACGAAATAGCATATGAATAGCCCCTCCCGAGTTCCACAGGGAGGGGCTTAGCTTTTCATATGCGTATTGAGTTTAGCACTTTCGAGCGTTTTCTTTATACTTTCAGTCTTGTACAAACCGCCAGCCGGCTTAAACTCTAAGTCAGGATTACTCCTTGATCATTGCATGCCACTCCTGAAGTGACATAACCTCATCGTCAGGATTCTCCTTGATGGTCTTGATGCCTGATGCAGCAGCACGGGCAGCAGCCATGGTTGTGATATAAGGAATCTTGTACTTGATAGCACTCTTTCTCATGTAACTGTCATCATTTGCTGCATCCTTGCCTGCAGGAGAGTTAACGATCAGCTGGATTTCTCCGTTTGTCATGGCATCGAGAATGTTAGGTCTTCCCTCGTAAAGCTTCTTGATCTTCTCTGCGGCAATGCCTGCTTCGGTGATCTTATCGTATGTGCTTCCTGTTGCAACAATCTTAAATCCTGCATCAACAAAGCCCTGGGCGATCTCGACAACTTCAGCCTTATCCTTTGCATTTACGGAGATGAGGACTGTTCCTTCTGTTGGAAGAGGAGCCTGTGCGCCTTCTTCTGCCTTAACGAAGGCCTCACCGGCTGAGAATGCAAGTCCGAGAACTTCACCTGTTGAACGCATCTCAGGTCCGAGAACAGGGTCAACTTCCTGGAACATGTTGAATGGGAATACTGCTTCCTTAACTCCATAGTAAGGAATCTCTCTGTCTCCAAGTGCAGGAACCGGTGATGGACGGCCTGTCAGCTCTGCGGTAACAATGTCTGTTGCCAGTGGAACCATTCTGATACCGCACACCTTTGAAACAAGAGGAACTGTACGGGAAGCTCTTGGGTTTGCCTCAAGTACAAATACCTTGCCATTCTCGATGGCGTACTGCATGTTCATGAGACCTACAACGTGCATTTCTTCAGCAATCTTTCTTGTGTACTCCTTGATCGTTTCAAGAGCATCTGCAGGGATATGCTTTGAAGGGATGATGCAGGCAGAGTCACCGCTGTGGATTCCGGCCAGCTCGATGTGCTCCATTACTGCAGGAACATATGCATGTGTTCCGTCGCAGATAGCATCTGCTTCGCACTCAAGTGCGTGGTTCAGGAACCTGTCGATCAGGATCGGTCTGTCAGGTGTTACGCCTACAGCTGCTGCCATGTAGTCAGCCATCTGTGCATCATCATATACGACTTCCATTCCACGTCCGCCGAGAACGTATGAAGGACGAACCATTACCGGATATCCGATGCTGTTTCCAAGTGAAATGGCTTCTTCAACTGTTGTTGCCATTCCGCTTTCACTCATTGGGATGCCGAGCTTATCCATAACCATTCTGAATTCATCTCTGTCTTCAGCCAGGTCAATGATGGCAGGGCTGGTTCCCAGGATCTTAACGCCGTTTCTTTCCAGATCTGCTGCCAGGTTCAGAGGAGTCTGTCCGCCGAACTGAGCGATAACGCCGACCGGTTTTTCCTTGTTATAAATGCTGAGAACGTCTTCCAGTGTCAGAGGCTCAAAGTAGAGTTTGTCTGATGTATCATAGTCTGTTGAAACTGTCTCAGGGTTACAGTTAACGATAATGGTTTCGAAGCCCAGCTTCTTAAGTGACTGTGCAGCATGTACGCAGCAGTAGTCAAATTCGATACCCTGACCGATACGGTTTGGTCCGCCGCCGAGGATCATGATCTTCGGCTTGCCTTCGTTTACAGGGTTTTTGTCGGTTGTATTATATGATGAGTAGTAGTAAGCGCTGTTTTCTGTTCCGCTTACGTGAACTCCTTCCCATACCTGCTCAAGGCCGAGAGCAATTCTCTTATTTCTGACATCGTCTTCAGGGATCTCAAGGATCTGGCTCAGGTATTTGTCTGAGAATCCGTCCTTCTTGGCTTGGATAAGAGCATCATCTGAAGGAAGAGAACCCTTATTTGCAGCAAGAGCTTCCTCTTCATCAACCAGTTCCTTCATCTGCTCGATGAAGTATTTCTTAACCTTTGTCAGATCGTAGATCTCATCTACGGTTGCACCCTTACGGAGAGCTTCATACATGATGAAGTGTCTCTCTGAACAAGGTGTAGCCAGCTTGAGAAGCAGCTCTTCCTTTGAAAGGTCGTAGAAGTTTGAAACATGTCCGAGACCATAACGGTTCTTTTCCAGAGAACGGATGGCTTTCTGGAAGGCTTCCTTGTAATTCTTACCGATGCTCATGACTTCGCCTACGGCTCTCATCTGTGTACCGAGCTTGTCTTCAACGCCCTTGAATTTCTCAAATGCCCATCTTGCAAACTTGATTACAACATAGTCACCGTCAGGTTTGTATTTATCCAGTGTGCCGTACTTTCCGCAAGGGATCTCAGCCAGTGTAAGACCGCAGGCCAGCTTTGCAGATACAAGGGCGATAGGGAATCCTGTTGCCTTTGAAGCAAGAGCTGAAGAACGGGATGTACGAGGGTTGATCTCGATAACGATGATCCTGTCTGTCTTAGGATCATGGGCAAACTGTACATTTGTTCCACCGATTACTCCGATGTGTTCAACAATCTTGTAAGCCTGCTCCTGGAGTCTGTCCATAACCTCCTGGGAGATGGTAAGCATAGGAGCTGCGCAGAATGAGTCACCTGTATGAACGCCCATTGGGTCGATGTTTTCAATGAAACATACAGTGATCATGTTGTTGTCTTTATCACGGACAACTTCCAGTTCCAGCTCTTCCCAGCCGGATACGCACTCCTCAACCAGTACCTGATGTACCAGGGAAGCCTGAAGGCCTCTTGCACATACAGTCTTTAATTCTTCCTTATTATAAACAAGGCCGCCGCCGGCACCACCCATGGTGTATGCAGGACGAAGAACAACAGGGTATCCAAGTCTGTCGGCAATGTCCAGAGCTTCCTCAACGCTGTAAGAAACTTCAGATCTTGCCATCTCGATGCCCAGCATGTCCATGGTCTTCTTAAATTCGATCCTGTCCTCGCCTCGCTCGATGGCATCAACCTGAACACCGATGACCTGCACGTTGTACTTGTCAAGAACTCCTGCTTTGTACAGCTCTGAGCTTAAATTCAGACCGCTCTGGCCACCCAGGTTTGGAAGCAGCGCGTCAGGACGTTCCTTGGCGATGATACGCTCAAGACGCTCAACATTAAGAGGCTCGATATATGTGATATCAGCCATCTCAGGGTCTGTCATGATTGTTGCAGGGTTGGAGTTAACAAGAACGATCTCGTAACCGAGTGAACGAAGAGCCTTGCAGGCCTGAGTTCCAGAATAGTCAAACTCGCAGGCCTGACCGATGATGATCGGTCCTGAACCGATTATCAGGATCTTGTGTATATCTGTTCTCTTAGGCATAATTAGTCCTCCTCAAATGCTAAAGATTTATTAATTTTATAAAAAACCACCTTAATCTTATGTATTATATGGGAAAAGTCTGAAAACTTAAAGCGGAAATTACATATTTATTCAAGGAAAATACAGAAAATTGAAATCTGTTGACATCAATATCGGTAAAATGCTATCATCACCTCGTTCCCACTGACGGATAATGTGAATTGACACAGTGTGGGATTGGCCTTAAAGGCCCATAATAGCCGACCGTCTGGGCAATGCATAGAAGTGCGTTGCTTTTTTTATTTTTAAGAATTTTAAGGAAGCAGCGAGTTTAATATTTTATTGTTGGAGGAAAAGATGGGAAATAATTTTAACAGCCCCGCCGAGGCCATGGCAGTAAATGCCAAAGGTGCCGAAGGAAAGGCTTCAATGAATGTGGGGAAAATGATTCTTCTTGGACTTCTTGCCGGAGCCTTCATAGCATTTGGAAGTGCGGTCAGTTCAACAGCGGCTCACAGCATTACAAGTGTGGGAGTGTGCCGCCTGGTTACAGGATGCTTCTTCCCGGTAGGACTGATGCTGATAGTTGTATGCGGCGGGGAACTTTTCACAGGAAACTGCCTGATGGGAATGGCAGCTTTAAACAAACAGATAAAGTGGAGCGGTCTGGTAAAGAATCTGGTGATAGTGTGGATAACAAACTTTATCGGAAGCGCATTTATCGCATTCTGTGTATATATGTCAGGAAATTTCAATCTGTCCAGTGGAGGATTGGGTGCATACACCATTAAAGTTGCGTTGGCAAAAGTAAATCTGACATTCGGTCAGGGATTTTTCTCCGGGATCGTCTGCAACATGTTGGTATGCGGTGCCGTTCTGGCAGCTGGGGCTGCTAAGGATATTCCTGGAAAACTTCTGGCTTGCTTTTTCCCAATCTGTGCATTTGTAACCGGAGGATTTGAGCACGTTGTGGCCAACATGTATTACATTCCGGCAGGAATTTTTGCGGCACTAAACCCGGATTACGTGGCTAAGGCTCAGGAACTCTACGGCTTTACGGCAGAGCAGATTGCCGGACTTAATTTCGGTTCAATGTTTGCTAATATCGGTCCGGTTACCTTAGGAAACATGGTAGGCGGAGGAATCTTCATGGGAGTGGCTTACTACCTTGTATACATAAGAAAGAAATAATTCTGTATTCCGGCAGAATATGACTGATAAAACAGGAATGATATGCGGAATAAAAACTAAAGTGACTGAAATCTTGCCATATTGAGGAAATTTCCTTCAAAAATGATAAGATTTCAGTCACTTTCTGGTTTCGCAGAAAATAAAGCAGCACAAGCAAAGGTGAAAGATGGAGACCGGTCAGAGGCCGGCAAGGTCCCGGATAACTTCTCCTGCTATTATCATGCCGGCGGCAGCAGGCACAAAGGCTATGGAGCCCGGGATATGACGGGAAGTTTCTGCGCCGGTTTCACCGGATTGATCTACCAGTACATTTAACGGTTCTTCTTTGGAATAGACTACTTTCAGGTGGTCTATTCCTCTTTTTTTGCATTCACGGCGCATTACCTTTGCTAAAGGGCATACGGATGTTTTATAAATATCTGCGATCTCGAACATTTCGGGATGCAGCTTATTTCCTGTTCCCATGGAGCTGATGACCGGTGTGCCGGAAGCCCTTGCTTTCTGGATTATGGAAAGCTTTCCGGTAACAGTATCTATTGCATCGACAACATAATCATATAAGGTGAAATCGAATTGATCTTCGGTTTCGGGAAGAAAAAATGTCTGGTGAGAAGTTACACGGCATTCAGGGTTGATGTCATGAATACGGGCGGCTGAAACTTCTACTTTGGATCTGCCCACGGTACTTTCCAGGGCAATGATCTGGCGGTTACGGTTAGTTACGCTGACCTCATCATTATCCACAAGGTCGATGGCGCCTATGCCGCTCCTGACCAGAGCCTCCACGACATATCCGCCGACTCCGCCTATGCCAAAGACGGCGACCCTTGAATTCTTAAGCTTTTCCATGGCTGCTTTCCCGAGCAGCAGACAGGTTCTTGAAAATATATCAGACATGATTTATTTCTCCCATTTTCTGCTATAATACCACCATATGTAAAAGCAAAGGAAGAGGAAAGAATAAATGTTTGAAATAGTATTTCTCGATCTGGACGGGACCATCACGGACTCAAAGCCGGGGGTTCTGACATCTGTAAAGTATGCCCTTAAGAAAATGGGAAAGCCCATTCCCTCCGAAGAAGTGCTTAATAATTTTATAGGGCCTCCGCTTGTGGACTCATTTGAAAAATACTGCGGCATGAATAACGAAGAGGCTAATATGGCAACGGATATCTACAGGGAATATTACGTTGGACAGAACGGACTGTTTGATGCTGTGGTATATGACGGAGTTGAGAAAATGCTGGAGACCCTTAATGCGGCCGGCAAGCGTGTGATAGTGGCAACAGCAAAGCCTGAAGAAATGGCCCAGTCGGTGCTGGCTCATTTTGATCTTACAAAATATTTTGAATATATTGCGGGAGCTTCCATGGATGAAAGCCGCAATAATAAGACAGCAGTAATAAAATATGCTCTTGAAAGGGGAGGCATCACGGATCTTTCCAAAGTGGTCATGGTCGGAGACCGTCATCATGACATGGAAGGGGCCGCGGCCAATGGGATAAGCGGCATAGGAGTGCTCTACGGCTACGGAGACGAAAAGGAACTTAAAGAGTCGGGAGCCGGAAGACTGGCTGTCACACCCGGCGAAGTAGCCAGGATTGTAATGGATTAGTTCCGGGATCTGAATTAAAGAGCCGGAGGTCTTTACAGACCTTCAGCTCTTTCTTTTTATACACACATTGTCCGTATTGGGAGGGTATCATAAAAATTAATTGCGAAAATGGGTCAAATTGTATATGATATGAAATGGCGTTTTATCGAAAATTATTGATAAAGGAGAATTGAAAATGGGAGAGATCACAGCTAAGACACCGTGGAAAGATCACCTTGGTGAACTGCCTTTTACTTTGGATTATTATGACGGAACAATGTATCAGGCTGTTAAGAAAATGGCACAGACTTATCCGGATTATATAGCTTTCGACTTTGAGGGAGCCACCACTACATATAAGAAGATGCTTGAAGGCATTGATAAGACAGCGAGAGCATTCCGCGCACTTGGAGTTTCAAAGGGAGACAGGGTTACAGTTGCCCTTCCTAACTGTCCGCAGGCAGTTTATGTCTTCTATGCACTTAACTGCATCGGAGCCATCGGAAACATGATCCATCCTCTCTCAGCTGAGAAAGAGATTGAATTCTATATTAATTTTTCAGAAAGCAAGACGGTAGTTACTCTTGACCAGTTCTATGCAAAGTTTGCGGCAGTCCGCCCGAATACAAAAGTAAATAACCTGATTCTGGCCAGTGTAAAGGATGCCCTTAACCAGCCAAAGAAGCTGGGCTACATGCTGACAATAGGCAGAAAGAATCCTAAGGTTCCTAAGGATGCACCGGTTATCTTCTGGAATGATTTCCTCAGCCTTTCAAAACTCTGTAAATATGATCCTGAAGTTAAAAAGGAAGCAGGAGAAACCGCAGTTATCCTTTATTCCGGCGGAACCACCGGTACTACTAAAGGTATCGAGCTGACAGACAGAAACTTCAATGCCTTAGGCGCACAGATAGTAGGCGTTAATCCGATGTTTAAGCCTGGAGACAAAATGCTGGCTGCCATGCCTATCTTCCACGGATTCGGACTGGGTGTCTGTATCCATTCAATGCTTTATAACGGCGGCAGATGCATACTGGTACCTCAGTTTACACCAAAGAAGTACGCAGATCTGATGGTAAATAAAAAGTGCAACTTTGTGGCCGGAGTTCCTACATTATATGAGGCACTTCTCAGACTTGAAGGAATGGAGAAGGCCGACCTTTCAAGCCTTAAGGGTGTATTCTCTGGTGGAGATTCTTTAAGCATCGAGCTTAAGAAAAAACTGGATAAATTCCTGTATGAGCACAATGCAAAGATACAGGTACGTGAAGGATACGGTACTACAGAAACGGTTACTGCCTGCTGCCTGACACCTCCTGCAATGCATAAAGAGGGAAGCATAGGTGTGCCATTCCCGGATACATATTTTAAGATTGTTAAGCCGGATACGGATGAGGAGCTTGCTTACGGCGAAGAGGGAGAGATATTGATCTCAGGACCTACAGCCATGAAGGGATACATGAACAATCCAGAAGAGACTGCCCATACTTTAAGAACCCATGCCGACGGACTTACCTGGGTATATACAGGAGATCTTGGCATCATGGACGAGGAAGGATTTGTATACTTTAAGGGCAGAGCAAAGAGAATGATCGTAAGTTCAGGATATAATATTTATCCTGCCCAGATGGAGAATATCCTGGATGCCAATAAGATGGTATCAATGAGCTGTGTAATCGGCGTTCCTGATTCATACAGAATGCAGAAGGTAAAGGCTTTCATCGTTCTTAAGAACGGATATGAGCCAACGGAAGAAACATGGCTTAAGCTGATGGCTTACTGCAAGAAGCATATTGCAAGGTATGCAATGCCATATAATATCGAGTTCCGTGAAGACCTTCCGAAGACTCTGGTAGGTAAGGTTGCATACAGAAAACTGGAGGAAGAAGAACTGGCAAAGATAGCGGCAATGAGCGAGGAGGAGAGAAACGCTCCTGATGCTTCGGCTGAAAAGAAAGCTCTGATCGACGAGGCTGTAAAGGAGCTTGAGGCCGAAGAGGCAGCAGAAGAGGCTTCTAAGAACGTGGAGTTTGATAAAAAGTAAATGATGGATAACGAGCTTAAGGCGCCATGGAAGGAACAGCTGGGCAAACTGCCGTTTCACCTTGATTATTTTCAGGGGTCAATGTACGAGGCTGTAAAGAAGGTTGCGGAGAAATATCCGGATTATGCCGCCTGTACATTCATGGGAAGCAAAACTACATATAAAAAAATGATGGCTTATATCACAGTATGTGCAAAAGCGTTAAAGACCATCGGCGTCAGAAAGGGAGACAAAGTTACCATAGCACTTCCCAACTGTCCCCAGGCCATTGCCAGCTTTTATGCCATTAACTGTATAGGAGCCATTGCCAATGTGGTGCACCCCCTTTCCGCAGAAAAGGAACTGGAACATTATGTGAATGTTTCAGGGAGCCGTACAGTTATCACACTTGATCAGTTTTACGGAAAGTTTGAAGCCATCAGGGATAATACGGATATCGAAAACCTGATCCTGACCAGCGTGAAAGATGAGCTTGGCAAAGCGGCAGCGGCTGTCTATATGATGACCGAAGGGCGAAAGATTCCTAAAGTCAGCAAAGATGCCCCTGTAATATGGTGGAAGGAGTTTTTAGGGTTTTCAAGAGCCTGCAGATGGAAATGGGAAGCAGATGTAAATGCAGATGATACTGCTGTCATCCTGTACTCCGGTGGAACCACGGGAACCACAAAGGGGGTAAAACTGACTAATCTCAATTTTAATGCCCATGCCGCACACATCATTGCGACTAATCCGAGTTTTAAGCCGGGAGATAAGATGCTGGCAGCCCTTCCGATTTTTCACGGTTTCGGCCTGGGTGTATGCATACATTCCATGTTGGCAAACGGTGGCTGTTCAGTTCTGATGCCGCGGTTTACGGCAGATAGTTATTCGAAGCTCATGTTCAGGAGTAAATGTAATTTCCTGGCAGGAGTTCCGACGCTTTACGAGGCCATGACCAGGAGTGACGCCCTGAAAAATGCAAATTTAAGTTTCCTTAAGGGAGTTTACTGCGGCGGAGATACGCTGACCGTGGAAATGAAGAAGAAAATAGATTCGTTTCTTGAAGAGCACGGCTCCCCGGTACCTGTAAGAGAAGGCTACGGAGCCACAGAGACTGTAGCAGCAGTATGTCTGACTCCGCCGGATAAACATAAGGAGGGCAGCATAGGACTGCCGTTCCCCGACACATATTTTAAGATTGTGGACCCTGACACAAATGAGGAGATGCCTTACGGGCAGGTAGGCGAGATTGTCATAAACGGACCTACAGTCATGCAGGGCTATGTTGATAATAAAGAAGAAACCGACAGGACTCTTAAGGGCCATCCGGATGGTCGTATCTGGTGCCACACCGGAGATCTTGGAGTTATGGACGGAGAAGGTTTCATATTCTTCAAGGGTAGGATAAAGAGGATGATCATCAGCTCCGGATATAATATTTATCCGGCCCAGATGGAGGAGATGCTGAACGGCAGCAAATTTGTCCGCCAAAGCTGCGTCATAGGAGTCCCGGATTCCTACAGGATGCATAAGATAAAGGCTTTTGTTGTCCTGAATGAGGGCTATGAGCCGACGGAAGAGACATGGCTCCATCTCATGGCATACTGTAAAAAGCATGTTGCCAGATACTCCATGCCTTATGACATAGAATTCAGGGAAAGCCTTCCTGTTACAAAGCTTGGAAAGATAGCTTACAGGGAACTGGAAGAGGAAGAATTGGAAAAAATTTCAGCGGCTGCCGGAGAAACAATAGAAGAAATAAATAAAACACCTGCAGAAGATCAGGAAATGGCAGAGATCAATGCTGAGGCTGACAGAGAGTAGTTTGAAAGGAAGACTGACTTAAATGGGGGAGACAAAGAAAGAAAAAAGAAGAATCGGTGACAGACGGGACGGAAAACTCCTCAGGGACATTGATGCAATGCACATTATCACACCGCTTCTGTATCCGAACAGATGTGATAACGAAGCATATATTTCAGAGCGTTTTGATCTGGCTCCGATCAGGGCTTATCTTGCAAAGAAAAATGCGGACAACCCTGTGTTTAAGTATACGATGTTCCATGTGATCGTAACTGCAGTTTTAAAGCTTCTTGTTTTAAGACCTAAGCTGAACCGGTTCATCCAGAACAAGAACACATACCAGAGATATGAGATTAGTGCTTCTTTTGTTGTTAAGAAGCTGTTTACTGATGAGGCTGAGGAAGCACTGGCAATCGTAAAGGCAACAGGCAGCGACACAGCAGATACCATTCATGAGCAGCTGTTCAAGCAGATCAGCAGCTGCAAGAGCGATGACCAGGTGGATGGCTCTACAAATGCAATGAACATAGTAAGCAAGATCCCACGTCCTATAATGAAGTTTTTTGTCGGCATCATCTGCTGGCTTGATAAGATAGGACACTGCCCTAAGGGCCTGATCGAAACTGACCCATATTATACGTCCATTGTTTTATCAAATGTAGGTTCCATAAAGCTTAAGAGCGGTTATCATCATCTGGTAAACTGGGGAACAAATTCCATTTTTGGTCTCATAGGTGAGATCAAGATGACAGAGGACCTGGATAAAGAAGGAAAGAAAATAATCCACGAGACAGTAGACATAGGCATGACAATTGATGAACGTATTGCAGATGGAGTATATTTCTCCAAGTCTGTAAGGCTCCTCAAGGCAATATTGGCAAACCCTGAGTGCCTTGATATGCCGCTGGATACACCTATAGAGTATTGATACAAAGAAAGGTCAGGAAATAAATTAAGTCTATAAGCTGCAATGCAGCATAAAAATGCATTCCGGTCATATACCGAAATGCAGGATAAAGAGGTATAAAGAAATGGCAAAGACACCATATTACATTACAACAGCAATTGCTTACACATCAGGTAAGCCTCATATTGGAAATACATATGAGATAGTTCTGGCGGATGCCATCGCCCGCTTCAGGAGAATGGAAGGATACGATGTAAGATTCCAGACAGGTACAGATGAGCATGGACAGAAGATAGAAGACAAGGCTACAGCCGCAGGAATCTCACCAAAGGAATTTGTTGATAAGACTGCTGGAGAGGTTAAGCGCATCTGGGATCTGATGAACACATCATATGACAGATTTATCAGAACCACAGATCCTGACCATGAAGAGCAGGTACAGAAAATCTTCAGAAAGCTTTACGAGCAGGGAGACATCTATAAGGGATCTTACGAAGGTATGTATTGTAAAGCCTGCGAAGCATTCTTTACGGCGTCCCAGGTTGTGGACGGTTGCTGTCCTGACTGCGGAGCAAAGGTATCTGAGGCAAAGGAAGAAGCATACTTCTTCAAGATGAGCAAATATGCTGACCGCCTGATCGAGCATATAGAAACTCACCCTGAGTTCATTCAGCCGGAATCCAGAAAGAATGAGATGATGAACAACTTCCTGAAGCCGGGTCTGCAGGACCTGTGTGTTTCCAGGACATCTTTCAAGTGGGGAATCCCTGTGGATTTTGATCCGGCGCACGTTATCTATGTGTGGATAGATGCCCTTTCAAATTACGCAACAGGACTGGGGCTTAATATCGACGGAGAAGACGGAGAACTTTTCAAAAAATACTGGCCGGCAGACCTTCATCTGATTGGTAAGGACATCTTAAGATTCCATACAATTTACTGGCCTATCATGCTGATGGCTCTGGACATTCCTCTTCCTAAGCAGGTATTTGGTCATCCATGGCTCCTCCTTGGAGAAGGTAAAATGAGCAAATCCAAGGGAAATGTCATCTATGCAGATGATCTGGTTTCAATTTTTGGCGTGGATGCAGTCCGCTACTTTGTACTTCACGAAATGCCATTTGAAAACGATGGAACCATCACATGGGAACTGATGGTCGAGAGAGTAAACTCAGACCTTGCAAATACATTTGGAAATCTTGTAAACAGAACAATTTCCATGACAAACAAGTATTTTGGCGGAGTTGTTGAAAGCACAGGTGTGACAGAAGATGTGGATGCAGATCTTAAGGCAGTTGTGACAGCAGCTAAGCAGACTGTAACAGACAAGATGAAGGCACTTCGCGTAGCCGATTCCCTGACAGAGATCTTCAACGTATTCAAGAGATGCAACAAGTACATTGATGAGACAGAACCATGGGTACTTGCCAAGGATCCTGACAAAGCAGACAGACTTAAAGAGGTTCTTTACAACCTGACAGAGTCCATCACTATCGGTACATCTCTCCTGGCTCCGTTTATGCCGGAGACAGCAGAAAAGACATTTGCCCAGCTTTGCACACAGCCTCGCGCCTTCGAAGACCTCGACAAGTTCGGTCTTTATCCATCGGGCAACAAGGTTGTTGAGAAGACCGAGATCCTGTTCGCCCGCAAGGACCTGAAGGAAGTCCTTGCAGCGGTTGATGAACTGAAATAATTTCAAGGAACCAGATCGGGGCATATGTAATAATTCAGGCTCAGCTGCTCCGTTGCCTAGTCTGCGTAACACTCAGCGAGCTCCACACCGGGGAGCTGGGAACCCCATCCCCAGCGTGTGTTCGCCCGCATTCGCTGAATTGTTACATATGTCCCGATCTTGTTTCCTTGAAAATATAAAAGAGGAACACGAATGAATCTGATTTTTGACAGTCATGCACATTATAACGATAAGGCATTTGATGGAGACCGAGAACTTATTCTGGTAGGGCTTGAGCGCAGAGGCGTTGGAAACATAGTTGAGGTGTGTGCTGCACTTAAGGACATACAGCCGGCAATAGAGCTTAGCGAAAAATATGATTTCGTGTATGCGGCTGTCGGTGTCCATCCTGATGGGGTGGGAGAAATTACAGAGAGTAATTTTACGGAGATCGCAGATGCCTTAAAAGAGAAAAAAGTTGTGGCCATAGGCGAGATCGGATTGGACTATCATTACGATGATGTCTGCAAAGCCTGCCAGAAGGAATGGTTTGCAAGGCAGATAGATTTGGCAAAGAAAGAAAAATATCCGATCATTGTCCATAGCCGGGATGCTGCAGCAGATACACTGGATATTGTTAAGGCAGAAGGGGCCAGGGATGCAGGGGGCGTGATCCATTGCTTTTCCTACGAAAAGGAAATGGCCCGTATATATCTGGACCAGGGATTCTATCTGGGCATAGGCGGAGTCGTTACATTTAAGAATTCCCGCAAGCTGAAGGAAGTGGTAGAGTATATGCCTTTAAAGCAGATGCTTCTGGAGACGGACTGCCCATATCTGGCGCCGACGCCTCACCGGGGAGAAAGAAATGATTCCGGATATCTGCCTTTGGTGGTTGACGCCATATCTGAGATAAAAGGCATCGACCGGGAAGAAATAATAGGCGTTACCAGAGAAAATGCCATGCGGATGTATAAAATTAAAGAAATCTGAAAGAGGAGAACAACGTGGCACAACAGCTTACACCACAGCAATGCATAGATCTTATAAAAGCTCACCAATTTGCCGTACAGAAAAAATTCGGCCAGAATTTCCTGGTGGACATAAATGTTTTGGAGGGAATAGTTGAGGCGGCAGGCGTGGATGAAGACACCTGTGTGCTGGAGATAGGCCCCGGAATGGGAGCTTTAACCGGACACCTCCTCGATAAAGCGGCAAAGGTGATCGCAGTCGAAGTAGACAAGATGCTGATACCGATCCTTCAGGGAACCCTTGGTTCCAATGAGAAATTTGTGCTTATAAATGATGATATCCTGAAGGTGGATATTGCCAGCCTAATCGAAAAGGAAAATGGCGGAAAGCCGATAAGAGTTGTGGCAAACCTTCCATATTACATTACAACGCCAATCGTAATGCAGCTGCTGGAGAAGGAAGAAAAAATCGAAAGCATTACTGTGATGGTGCAGAAGGAAGTGGCAGAGCGGATGATGGAGGGCCCGGGCTCTAAGGCATACGGCGCATTATCACTGGCGGTTCAGTATTACAGCAGACCGTACTTAAAGATAAATGTATCAAAAAACAGCTTTTATCCAAAGCCGGATGTGGACAGCGCAGTCATCAGACTGGATATTTACAAACCGGAGGAGCGACCGGTACATTCGGATAATACGGAGCTTCTCTTTAAGATAATAAGAGCGGCTTTCGGGCAGAGAAGGAAAACTCTGGTGAACGCTCTTGGAAATGCAGCAGATGTTCCATATTCAAAAGCTCAGGTTGCGCAGGCTCTGGGAAATCTGGGAAAGAGTGAAACCATAAGGGGAGAAGTACTGAATCTTCAGGAATTTGCGGATCTGACGGGGGCACTAGAGAATCTATAAAGTGCTGAAAAGGTTTTTCTGAGGCTTTCTGGACTGGCAGATCAACAGCCGGACAGCAACGATAATAACGATTGCCAGACTGATCCACTGGGAAGTAGAGAAAGGTCCCCATATTTTCCGGGCACCGTCGCCACGCAGGAATTCATCAAGAAAACGGACTGTACCATATATCAGGAGATAGATGCTCGTAAGCGAGTATTTATCTCCCGATTTTTTGTAAAGGACAAAAAGGAAAACAAAGATCAATATTTCCAGCAAAGCCTCAAGGGGCTGAACCGGAAACCTTGAAAAGTCTGCAATATCGTCGCTGATGCCCGGGTTTATGTGGGCAGCAGTATAAGTGATGGCCAATGGCCCGTGGTATTCGATGCCATAGCAGCAGCCGGTCAAAGTACAGCCGATCCTTCCAAAAGCATGAAACAGCGGAACAATGACGACAAAATTATTAAGTTCACGGTAAGTTGAAAGTCTGAATCTCCTGCAGAAAATAAGCACACCAAGAAGAGCCCCCAGCAGTCCTCCGTAAAATACCAGTCCGGATGCACCATAGGCAATTGCCATGAAAAAGTCATCAAATGAATGGATATTCCCCCAGTATTGTTTCAGCCAGTCAGGAAGTCCCACGATGAAAAAGAGAAGATGTGAGCCAATAAACAGGCCGATCCCTGCAAAAATATATGTACTTACCAGTTGCTTCCAGGAAACATCGCGTCTGTTTCCCAGACGCAGGTAAACGGCCAGGCTGGCAATCAGTCCAAGACCGGCTGTGATCGTATATGAATATTTAATAAGAAAATCCTGCATACAACCATTTTACCACAGAAGCTGCTCATGTGGTGAGATTTCCCCGACTTTGTGGTATCATATCGCCAATAATATCAAAACCGATACCTTTTGACAGTCACTTACCGCCCGGCTGGTATTCCTGCACAGAATGCTTTCGCTTTAATCTGGCTCCGGACTTTGGATTTCCTAAGGCAGACAGGGCATTTCCTTGGGCCGGCGAGTTCGGAAAGATTT
>R11__coassemble_802_pt1 | contig 19311 bp, 22 predicted proteins | sample R11__metabat2_high_PE_009 | metagenome-assembled genome bin R11
TCTTCAGCTTCCGGCATTACGGCCACTGTAGCCGTCGATGTGTGGATACGTCCGCCGGATTCCGTAACCGGCACACGCTGTACGCGGTGCACGCCGCTTTCATATTTCAATTTGGAATATGCTCCCTGGCCGTTAACCATGAAAACAACTTCCTTCATGCCTCCGATTCCCATTTCATTTACAGAAACCATTTCCGTCTTCCAACGGTTTTTGTCCGCGTAAAGGCAGTACATTCTGTAAAGCTCTGCCGCAAACAGGGCTGCCTCATCTCCCCCTGCACCTGCACGAATTTCAACAACAACATTTTTATCATCGTTTTCATCCTTAGGAAGCAGCAGTATCTTAATCTTCTCTTCCAGCTCTTCTACCTGTTTTTTTGCATCCGCCAGTTCTTCCTTGGCCAGCTCTTTCATCTCCTCATCGCTTTCCTCATCAAGGATCTCAAGGCTGTCTTCTATGGTCTGCTTTGCATCTTTATATTGCTTATAAGCCTCCACTATTGGTGCCAGATCGCTCTGCTCCTTCATCAGCTTCTTAAACTGGTTCTGATTTGAAGAAACCGCCGGGTCATTAAGCTGCTCAAGTATCTCTTCATATCTTTCTGCTATTGCCTGAATCTTATCAAACATTTATTTACCTTTCTCCTAAGACCGCGCGGTCCAGTCCCGCCAGGTCCTTTATAACCCTGATATTTTTATATCCTGCATCTTTCATTAACGCTGTAAGCGCTATGCCCTGGCTGCAGCCCATTTCCATCACAAGATGTCCGCCCTCTTTCAGACGATGAAAAGCTTCCGGCACCAGCCGTTCATATATGTCCAGTCCCTCCGCTCCTGCTGTCAGCGCCAGTTTGGGTTCATTATCCCTGACTTCCAATGTCAGTTCCTTATACTCATCTTCTGTCACATATGGTGGATTTGAGATGACACAGTCAAATCTCAGATCTCCATTTATGGCTTCAAACAGATCTCCCTTACAAAAACTTATATCTGCTTCATTTATCTTTGCGTTTTCTTTTGCAACCTCCAGAGCCGCCTGGGATATGTCGCTGGCCCAGACCTGCGCGCTGGCCCGTTCTTTTTTTATGGCTATGGCAAGACATCCGCTTCCGGTACACATGTCCAGCACCGTGTCATCTGCTTTTATTATTTTTAGTGCTTCCTCGCACACAACCTCACTGTCCAGCCTTGGGATCAATACATCAGGTGTTACCTTTATTTTATAACCCATGAATTCCGTTTCACCGGTAATATACTGGTACGGCTCATGGGCAGCTCTTCTTCTGATCAGAGTCATGTAACCTTCCACCGCCGCCTCTGTGACCGTTCTGTCCTTATCCAGAAGATAGTGAGCCCTGTCCACACCTGTCACATGCTGCAGCAGGTAGAACGCATCTACTTCAGGGCTTTCCACATCCGCAAATTCCAGTGCTTCTATTCCTTCACCATAGAGTTCCTTCAGCGTCATTATGCCTTCTCCGCCTCAGATTCAACAGACTCTGGGCTTTCCTTTGCCTGAGGTTCACTGACTGTATACCCCTGTTCTCTTAAGTATGCTCTCCAGTCAAATACTGCCTCAACTGAAGCAATGGCTACTTCAACCATGTCACGCTCAGGCTCTTTAGTTGTCAGCCCCTGTATCCAGAGACCCGGCTTGCTGAGCACACCGGCCGCCTTGCTGTCTGAATTTCCGGCCCACTGTATGAACTCATACGACAATCCTGCAACAACCGGTATCAGTACAAGTCTCATGCACATGCGCAGCAGTTTATTTACAAAAAGCTTCGTGTCGAATGATGTGCAGGTGCTCAGCACCACATCCAGTGCAATAAAGAAAATAATACTTATGAATATTACAAAGAAGAGGAAGCTTGTTCCGCATCTTCTGTGTTCTTTTGAAGATGCCATGACATTATCTACGTTAAGTTCATGTCCGCTTTCGATGCAGTTAATACACTTATGTTCAGAACCATGATACATGAATGTACGCTTAATATCTTTCATTAAAGATATCAGCGAAACATAGGCAATGAAAATTATGAGTTTCAGAATTCCTTCAATGACTGCCACCCATACAACTGAGTCACTTCCGAATAATTTCAGTATTCCGGTAGCTCCCCAATACGGTACCAGCATGAATATTACTATTGCGAGTACCAGCGAAAATGCCACCGTTGCAAACATCAGCCCGCTGCTCAGGCCCTCATTGCTGGCCTTCATTTTTTCTTCGGGGCTCTTCATACTGTCGTCAACTTCCGCAGCCTTGGCCTTTTCCGCAATATTCTTCCCGTCATCCTCCTCTTCTATAAAGAAGTTTGCCGAGAACATCAGCGTCTGTATTCCTATGACAAGTGATGATATGAATGCCGCCACGCCTCTTATGATGGGCCAGCCAAATATCCTGCAGACTTCCTTAGGAGTCCTGGCACTCTGTTTTCCTATTACAATATCTCCGTCAGGCTTTCTTACCGCTACCGCAATATCATTCTTATGGCGCATCATTACGCCTTCGAGAACTGCCTGGCCTCCAATTCCGGATGTTTTCATAAACTCTCCCTGATAATCTGAAAGGAATAATTTCCCTTCAAATAAATTTTTATACAAAAATAAAGAAGACTACGTAAAATACTCCGTAAAAATTACGGAGTATACTACTTAGTCTTCTTTGATTCAATCTACTGTTCCTGTGACAGGTTGTATTTCTTATTGAACATTTCAACACGTCCGCGAGCACGTGTAGCTTTCTGCTGTCCTGTATAGAAAGGATGGCACTTAGAACAAACTTCTACGTGGATCGATTCCTTAGTTGAACCTGTAACGAAAGTGTTGCCGCAGTTACAAGTAACAGTTGTCTCATGATAAGCTGGATGGATTCCGTCTTTCACCTTTATCACCTCTTCCTTCTTTCGAATAAGCCTATGTATAGTAACACATCGATTTTTATTATGCAAGCGTCAAATTCAGAACAGTTTCATTTTTCTTATCATCTGAACGAATTCAGCATTGGATTTTGTTCTGACAAACATGTCAAGAACCTTTTCAGTAGCCTCATCTGCTCTCAGACCGCCTGTAGCCTTACGTATGGTATATACAGTTTCCTGCTCTTCCTGTGTAAGAAGAAGGTCTTCTCTTCTTGTTCCGCTCTTGGCAATGTCAATAGCAGGGAATATCCTCTTTTCCTGCAGTTTTCTGTCAAGGATAAGCTCCATGTTGCCGGTTCCCTTAAACTCTTCATAAACCACATCATCCATCTTACTGCCCGTATCAACAAGGGCCGTAGCCAGGATGCTGAGGCTTCCGCCTTCACGGATATTTCTGGCAGCACCGAAAAATCTCTTTGGGCTGTAAAGAGCTGCCGGATCAAGACCTCCCGACAGGGTACGTCCGCTAGGCGGAACCAACAGGTTATAAGCTCTTGAAAGCCTTGTAATACTGTCCAGAAGGATCATTACATCCTTTTTCTGCTCCACAAGCCTCTTAGCGCGCTCAATGGCCATCTCAGAAACTCTCTTGTGATGTTCCGGCAATTCGTCAAATGTAGAGTAGATTACCTCAACATTATCTCCAACAATGGACTCCTTCATATCTGTAACTTCCTCAGGTCTTTCATCGATCAGGAGGATGATTATATACATTTCCGGATTGTTCTTCTGGATTGATTTAGCCACTGCCTTAAGCAAAGTTGTCTTACCTGCTTTAGGCGGAGAAACAATAAGGCCCCTCTGTCCTTTTCCGATAGGTGACACCAGGTCGAATATTCTCATTGCCACACTTCCGGAGGTTCCCTCCAGGGATATCCTCTCATCCGGGAATATCGGTGTCAGGCTTTCAAACGGTCTTCTTCCTATAACCGACTGAGGCATTTCATCATTTATTTTATCAAGCCTTAAAAGTGCACCGAATTTTTCATTTCCGGTCTTCACTCTCACCTTGCCAAGTATCATATCTCCTGTCTTAAGGCCGAACTTTTTAATCTGAGCAGGGGATACATATACATCATCAGGACCCGGAAGATAGTTCTCGCATCTGATAAAACCGTAACCGTCCTGCATTACTTCAAGGATGCCGTCAGCTACTTTGCCGCTGTCGAGTTTTTCTTCTTCTTCCTTTGTAACTCCGGTTTCTTCCTGGCGGGTCTTTTCCTCAGATTTTTGAAGGATTGCCTCAATGACGTCAGCCTTTTTCATTGAAGCTGCACCTTTGATTTCCATGCCCTTCGCAATCTCACGCAGTTCTTTCAGGGGAAGTGACTGTAATTTTTCTTTCATATTTTCCTCTTTAAATTGTATTTGGGTATTCTCCGCACATCGGACTATCTTTTGAACAGATATTTACAAAAAAGCGGGGATTAATCGAAACAACCGTCCACTGACTTATGGACGGTTGCATTATACATAAAGATAATATTAATTTCAATACGATTTTGAATACAAATTTGTATTCACTTTCAATCCGATCATTAATTTTTTTGCAATTACTGATGGTTTATGCTAATCTATGCACATGTTAGTAAACTCATTTACAATTTACAAATTAATGATAATGTATATGCTGAACAAGCTGGACTGCAAACTGACAAATTCCCAGTTATCGCAGTTCTTTGTTTCGCGTAAATATACCGATTATTTCAATATACAACAGACTCTTTCCGAGCTTGTGGCATCCGGTTTTATCGATAAGGTCGTGATCAGAAACACATCTTATTACAATATTACTCCGGAAGGCTACGAGGCCCTGACATTCTTTAAGAATCAGATACCAAAGGGTGCTCTTGATGATATCAATGACTTCCTCGAGAACAACAAATTTGATCTTAAGAACGAGGTTGGAACCACAGCAGACTATTACAAGCACACCACCGGCGATTACATTGCCCATTGCCAGGTTATGGAGGGCAAATCCCTGCTTTATGAGGTAAACATCTCGGTTCCTTCGGAAGAAGAGGCAAAGCACGTCTGCGACAACTGGCGCCTGGCCAGCGAAGACATCTACGCGTTCATCATGAAAGCACTTCTTCAATAATATTCCAGATCTCGTCTCTCCCGTTTTTTGTCTCGGCAGAAAACGGGATTATTTTTGTTCCTTTGCTGAGGCCCAGTCCTTCTCTTAATATCTTCAGCTGCTTCTGAACTGCTCCCTTACTGATCTTATCCGCCTTTGTGGCAATAATAACCGGCTCATGCCCGCTGGCCACTGCCCATTCGTACATCATCTTATCACTGGCCTTTGCCTCGTGACGGATATCCACCAGCACAAAAACTGCCTTCAGCATTTTGGACCTGTTCAGATATTTTTCTATCATAACGGCCCATTTTTCCTGGTTTTCCTTTGATGTTTTAGCATAACCATAACCCGGAAGATCCACGAAGTACAGTTCCTTGTTGATGTTATAGAAATTGATTGTCTGGGTTTTGCCGGGCTGGCTGGATGTACGTGCCAGTCCCTTTCGGTTTATCAGCACGTTTATAAGAGAAGATTTGCCTACGTTGGACCTGCCGGCGAATGCAATCTCCGGCAGATCTGTCCTTGGCAGGGCGGACGTAGGTCCGCATACTATTTCGAGTTCAACGTTTTTTATGATCATTATTTAAGTCTTGAGAATTCTTCTACAACCTTGTCCTTGAGGGTTTCCTCATCCGGTCCGAATACGATGGATGCAAATCCGACTGTTGATCCGCAGCCTTCGTGGCTGTTGATATTAAGTTCTGCACCTACTGTAGAGAATGTGGTTGTCTGTCCGTTTTCCTTTATGAATCCCTTCACATGACCGATTATCGCTCCCTGAGCATTCAGCCAGTCCTTAAGAGAAATGAAAGCTTCTTCCATTGCTTTTTTTGCATCGTCTCCTGCCAGCTTTGTATCGCATTCAAAAGAACATACTGTAGCACCTTCATGTTTATGGGTCTCTACAAGTCTGAAGCCTTCTACTACATACTTATGTCCCTCATCATGGTGATGGTGCCCATCTTCATGGTCATGATCGCAGCCACAGCCGCAGTGATCATCATGATCGTGCCCGTCGTGATCATGTCCGCAGCCGCAATGATCATCATGGTCCTCATGGTCATGATCTTCATGGTCGTGGTCATGTCCGCAGCCGCAGCCATCTTCATGGTGGTGATCTTCTTCGTGATGGTGTGCCTCATGGTCATCCCCATGGTCGTGGTGATGATCTTCCCCATGATGATGTTCTTCTTCATGATGGTCATGTCCGCAGCCGCAGTGGTCATCATGCTCGTGATGCTCATGCTCGTGATCATGCTCACAGCACTGGTCATGATCTTCGTGATCGTGCTCTTCCATTAATTCTTTATTTTCTAATTCACTCATTTTCTTACTCCCAGCTTAAGATCTCTTCGATCATTTCCTTGCAGACTTTATTGGTTCCCTCAGGATCTGTTGTGGTAGACATTGTGTAAACTCTGCCCTCGGTACGGGTCAGCACATCTTCCTTGACATTTTCCAGTTCTGCGGCACTTACAAGGTCTGTCTTATTAATAAACACATAATTCGCATCACTGATCTGGTCGAATACCAGTTCATTAAGACCTTCTGCAGCTGCCAATGTCATCCATCTGCTGGCATCAATGATGACAGCGGTTGTGATGTTCATGTCGTCATCATAGTAAGACCACAGTCCGTTTGCCAGATCTGCAGGACGTGCCAGACCGGTTGTCTCAAGAATTACCCATTCAGGATTTTCATTCTTTTCAATGTCAACCAGGCAGTTCATCAGATCGCCGAGGATGGAACAGCATACGCATCCGTTAAACAGTTCCTTTGATGTGTATCCGCCGCCTTCCGTGAATACATTGTCAACTCCAACCTGTCCGATCTCGTTTTCGATTATGACAAGCTTTGTTTCGTCTCCGCCTTCACATGAATCAACGATTTCATGTGCAAGAGGCATCAGGACACTTGTCTTTCCTGATCCCAGGAATCCACTTAATACTACTAACTTCATATATTCCTCCCAGGGCTGTACCCCTAATTTATTATTTGACCATGTCCTTGGTTACCACAAACTCCTTGATCGAATCATCTGACGGGATTTCAAACATGATATCCATCATGATATTCTCCATGATGCTCCTCAGGCCTCTCGCTCCGATCTTTCTCTCAAAAGCCTTATGTGCTATGGCTTCCACTGCGTCGTCTTCGAATCTCAGATCCACGCTGTCAAGACTGAACAGAGCCTGATACTGCTTGATCAGTGCATTTTTCGGTTCCTTAAGTATTCTTACAAGATCCTCTTCTTTAAGTGACTGCAGTGCTACAACTACAGGAACTCGTCCGATAAATTCAGGAATAAGACCGAATTTCATCAGATCCTGAGGCATTACCTGACCAAACATGCTGTCAATGTCAGCCTCAACATTTTCTCTGATCTCGGCTCCGAATCCCATGCCTTTCTTATCAATCCTGCCCTCAATGATCTTCTCCATGCCCGCAAAAGCGCCGCCGCAGATAAAGAGGATATTGGTTGTATCGATTGGGATCAGTTCCTGCTGAGGATGCTTTCTTCCGCCCTGCGGCGGAACAGACGCCATGGTGCCTTCAAGTATCTTGAGGAGTGCCTGCTGAACGCCTTCGCCGGAAACATCTCTTGTAATTGAGACATTCTCACTTTTCTTTGTGATCTTGTCTATCTCATCAATGTAGATAATACCATGTTCGGCTCTTTCAATATTGTAATCCGCTGCCTGAATAAGCTTCAGCAGAATGTTTTCCACATCCTCACCCACATATCCTGCCTCGGTAAGTGTTGTGGCATCCGCAATGGCAAACGGAACATTGATTATCTTTGCCAGGGTCTGGGCCAGAAATGTCTTTCCCGAACCTGTAGGTCCTATCATGAGGATATTGCTCTTCTGAAGTTCTACATCCAGCTGTGCCCCCGAAATAACCCTTTTATAATGGTTATATACCTGAACAGCCAGAACCTTTTTCGCATCATCCTGACCTACCACATATTCGTCAAGGAATGCCTTGATCTCCTTCGGCTTATACAGTGTAATGTCAGTGTCGTCCACAGTACCCATGACCGGCTCATAGTCATCATATTCGGTCATTGCCCCTGTTTCCTGATCGTCATATATCTCCCTGCAGGTGTCAACACAGTCCGCACAGATAAATACGCCGCCCGGACCGGCTATCAGACTGCGGCCTGTTTCAGCTGCAGTCCTGCCGCAGAAGGAACATACCGGTACCTTCTCGGCCGGTGTTTTCCTGCGTCCCTGTGAAGTTGATTTTGAATTTTTATTATCAGCCATGTCTGTCCTTTTTATCAGTGTTTCTCAATCACTGCATCGATGAGACCGTACTCAACAGCCTCTGATGCTGAAAACCAGTTATCTCTGTCTGTGTCGATGGCAATCTGCTCAATGCTCTTTCCTGTATTTTCAGCCAGGATCCTGTTCAATCTGTCTCTGATCTTCAGAATGTGGTCAGCATTGATCTTAATTTCCGAAGCCTGACCCTGTGCACCGCCTGATGGCTGGTGGATCATAATCTCTGCATTCGGAAGCGCAAATCTCTTGCCCTTTGTTCCACCCGAAAGAAGGAATGCTCCCATGCTGGCTGCCATGCCGATACATGTAGTGCAGACATCACACTTAACATATTTCATTGTGTCATAAATTGCAAAACCTGCTGTTACAGATCCGCCCGGGCTATTGATATAAAAGTTGATGTCTTTATTTGGATCTTCTGACTCAAGGAAAAGCATCTGTGCAACAACCAGTCCTGCTGTTACATCGTTTACTTCCTCTCCAAGGAATATGATCCTTTCTTTCAGAAGTCTTGAATAAATGTCATAGGCTCTTTCTCCTCTTGAGCTGCTTTCAATGACTGTAGGTACTAAACTCATTTTGTGCCTCCTTCAAAATTAACGTCTTTTTTAACAACTGAGGCTGCCGGACCGGCAAGCACCTTTTGTGCTCGTCCGTCAGGCAGCCTCTCATGATCTTTCTTTAATCAGGAATTACTCCTCTTCAGCCTTAGCTTCTTCAGCAGGAGCTTCCTCTTCCTTAGCTTCTACTGCTACACCATTCTCAAGAAGGAATGCTGCTGCCTTATTAGCTGCGATATCATGCCTGAGATCTTCAACCTCTTCAGGAGAGATTGCTTCCTTGATCTTGGCAACATCCATATGATAAGCATCAGCCATCTCCTGGAACTGCTCTTCAACTTCCTGCTCCGTAGCAGTAAGTCCTTCTGCCTCAGCTATGGCCTCAAGTGTCAGTCTGCCCTTGATTGTCTTAACTGCATATGGTCTCTGTGTTGCAATATACTGCTCAGCTGTCTGTCCGATCATCTGAAGGTACTGCTCAAAACTGATGCCATAGTTCTGCATGTTCATTGACATCTGCTGTGCAAGTGATCTTGCCTGCTCATTAACCATCTGATCAGGGATGATCATTTCAGCATTGTCTCCGGCCTTCTGAAGGAGCTCGTCCTTAGCCTTTGACTCAGCATCGTTGGTCTTTCTCTTCTCGATATTCTTCTTAACATCTTCTCTGTACTCAGCAAAGGTCTCGAACTCAGAAACTTCTGAAGCAAACTCATCATCAAGTTCAGGAAGGATTGTCTCCTCGATGGAGATCAGCTCTACCTTGAATGTAGCAGCCTTTCCTTCAAGTTCCTTGCTTGCATATGTATCAGGGAATGTTACGTTAACATCAAATGCATCTCCTACATTGTGGCCAACAATCTGGTCTTCAAATGTATCGATGAAGCTGTGTGATCCAAGTACCAGTCCGTAATTTTCAGCCTTTCCGCCGTCAAACTGTTTTCCATCTACATAGCCATCGAAGTTGATGTATACCTTATCTCCATCCTTGGCAGCTCTGTCTGTAACTTCTGCTGTACGTCCATTCTTTTCCTGAGCTTCCTTAATCTCTTTATCAATGTCTTCATCAGTAACTTCTACTGTATAAGCTGTATACTCAAGTCCCTTATACTGGCCAAGTTTTACCTCAGGCTTTACAGCTACTGTTGCTGTATAGATGAAGGATTTTCCTTTCTCAATCTGTGTAACTTCGATCTCAGGCTGTGAGCAGATCTCAAGTCCGCTCTCCTTAGCTGCTGCAGGATATGAATCATTCATTGCAAAGTTTGCTGCATCTTCATAAAGAACTGCTGCTCCGTACATTCTCTCTACCATTGCCTGTGGAGCTTTTCCCTTACGGAATCCAGGGATTGAAACTTCTCCTTTGATCTTATTGTAAGCCTTTGTCATAGCCTTTGCAAAATCTACTGCATCTACTTCAATAGTAAGCTTGGCAAGATTGCCCTCTAACTTCTCAACATTTACGCTCATTTTTATTAATTCTCTCTTTCAAGTTGTCATTTTGCCGGATACAACTCGGCGAAATAAGATTTTATCACAATCATTTCAAATAATCAACACCAACTAAAGTTAAACCTCTTGCGGCCGCTTTTGGAGCGCTTTGGGACCTGTCCAGGCTTTCTAATATTTCCTTTACATGTTCCGGCGGGTATATGCCCATTCCGACCTTTTCCAATGTTCCGGCTATTATCCTTACCATATTGTATAGGAAGCCGTTGCCTGATATGCGTATTGCGATGATCTTCGGCCTGAATCCGCCGGTCCCGTCAATCCCGGGGTCTGCCAGTGGGTTTAAAAGTTCTTCCGTAATGTCGATGGAATGAATATTCCTTACCGTGGTCTTTTGCTGGCCTCCGCTGCTGGAAAATGCCACAAAATCATGCTCTCCGATCAGGTACCGTGCACCCTGCCTCATCTTATCGGTATCCAGATTGTAATAAACATAATCCGTATACAATCTTAAGGTAGGCACATTATATCTGCAGTTCAGTATCCTGTACTCATAGGTTTTTATGCAGTCTGCATGCCTCGGATGGAAGTCTGCCGCTGCCTCTTCAGAGCGGACAATCTTTATGTCATCCGGCAGGCTCTGGTTCAGGGCGTAGCTGATCTTTTCCGCAGGTATCCTGGTTTCGGTATCGAACACTGCCACATTTCCTCTGGCATGGACCCCTGAGTCCGTCCTGCTGCAGCCGATTATCTGAATATCTTCCTTCAGAAGTTCGGACAGCTTTTCATTTATTACCTGCTCAACTGCTATCCCATTTTTCTGTACCTGCCAGCCCACATAATTGGTGCCGTCATAGCTGATCGTAAGTTTTATCCTTTTCATATCCGTCCCCAGGCAACGTAATGGTCCATCAGTATCCTCATGCCTATGGTTGCAAGCAGCACAACCAATATGACAATATAAGAGACCTTGTCTGCAGTCATGTATTTAAGCGGATACATCTTTGTCCTTCCTTCTCCGCCGTGATAGCACCTTGACTCCATGGCCGTGGCCAGGTCCGATGCTCTCCTGAACGCCGAAACAAAAAGCGGTATCAGTATCGGGATCATCCCCTTTGCCTTCCTGAATATGCTTCCGCTTTCAAAGTCTGCACCTCTTGCCAGCTGTGCCTTGATTATCTTATTTACTTCTTCCGAAAGTATCGGTATGAATCTCAGCGCTATGCTCATCATCATTGCCAGCTCGTGGGCCGGAAAATGTATCTTTTTTAGGGGTGACATGGCTTTTTCCAGTCCGTTTGTCAGAGTGGTCGGAGTGGTTGTATATGTGAGCATCGATGCTCCCACCACAACAAACATGAGTCTGACTGCAAAGAATACTGCTCTTAATATTCCCTCATAAGAGAACTTAAATATCCACCATTTCCATATCATGTGATCTCCTTCTGTAAAAAGGAGATTAAAAGCAACTGCTACCACTACCAGAAATACCAGCATTTTCATGCCTCTTAAAATATATGAAACCGGAATTTTTGATACTGCGATCATTGCTATAAGAAGTGCCGCCGGAAAAATAAGTGCCCATATATTATTGATCACAAAAAGGGCTGCAACATAAACAAGGACCCCGAGCAGCTTTACTCTCGGGTCCAGTCTATGCAGCAATGAGCCGCTGGGATAATATTGTCCAATGGTTATGTCTCTGAACATTTGCTTTCTGTGCGATCTGAACTTATTTCCCGATTGCTTTTAATATTTCATTGCAGGCCTCATCAACGGTAATGCAGTTTTCATTTACATCCAGGCCGGATTTTTTCAGCGTCTCCATGAAGCATCTTACAGGCGGCGCCGAAAGTCCTGCTTCCTCTAAAGCTTTTGTATCGGCAAATGCCGCGTGAACTTCCCTGTCAAAAAGTATTTTCCCTTTATCCAGGGCTATTACGCAGTCAGCGTACCTTGCCACTTCTTCCATGGTATGGGATACCAGTACCACGGTTATATGCATCTCCTGCTGTATACTTTTCAACTTATCCAGAATTTCTATTTTGCCCATTGGATCCAGCCCTGCCGTGGGTTCATCCAGTATCAGCATTTCCGGTTCCATGGCCAGCATGCCTGCTATGGCCACTCTTCGCATCTCACCGCCCGACAGTTCGAACGGGGATTTTTTATAATACTCTTCCCCTATTCCGACTGCATCCAAAGCTTTTATGACACATTTATCGGTTTCTTCCTTGCTGCGTCCTTGATTTTTGGGACCAAAGGCCACATCTTTGTAAACATCTGTTTCAAAAAGCTGATGTTCCGGGTACTGGAAAGTCAGTCCCACCTTGCACCTCAAATCCCTGAGCAGCTTTTTTTCTTCCTTCAGACCGAATATTTCTTTTCCGTCAAAAAGCACCCTGCCCGATGTCGGCTTCAGAAGACCATTAAGCATCTGGATTAACGTACTTTTGCCTGACCCGGTGCTCCCGATTACCGCAATGAACCTGTCACCGCCGATCTGCAGATTTATGCCTTCAAGGGCCGTAACTTCTTCTATGGTCTGCTGGTTATATATGTAATTTACATTTTCAAATGTTATCTGCATGCAAGTTTCAGGATTTCTCTCTTCAGATCTTCTTCACCGAGTATTCCGTCCGGCAGGTCCAGTCCGGCTTGTTTAAGTTTGTATGCCAGATGGCTGATCTGCGGCAGTCTAAGGCCCAGTTCTTCTAATTTTTCAGGCTGCGAAAATATTTCCTTTGGAGTCCCTTCCATTACAACTTTTCCGTCTGCCATGACAAACACCTTATCTGCCATTAATGCCTCATCCATGTAATGGGTTATGGAAATTACGGTTATGCCATGTTTTTTATTAAGTTCCAGGACTGCATTCATCACCTCTGCCCGGCCTCTCGGGTCCAGCATGGCTGTACTTTCATCCAGCACTATGCACTTAGGATGCATGGCAAGAATTCCGGCAATTGCCACTCTCTGTTTCTGGCCACCTGAAAGCTTATTAGGCGAGCTTTTGGCAAAACTTTCCATGCCGACACCCTTAAGGGATGCTGCTACTTCCTTCACTATTTTCTCTGAAGGCACACCGATATTTTCCGGTCCGAAGGCCACATCCTCTTCCACTACCGATGCTACAATCTGATTGTCGGGATTTTGAAATACCATTCCCACATCAGAGCGTATGTCCCATATGTTTTTTTCATCCCGGCTGTCCATCCTGTCAATCCACAGAGTCCCCTGATCAGGTACAATAAGGGCGTTCAGATGTCTTGCAAACGTGGACTTCCCTGAACCGTTGCGCCCCAAAATGCAGATAAACTGGCCTGCGGAAATTTCCATGCTGACATCGTCAAGAGCCTTTACCGGTTCCTGATCTTTGGCTGCAGCTCTGCCGTTTTCATCTGCATCGTCTTCAAACTCGTCCTCAATGACCGGGTAGCTATATGAAATTTTTTCAGCTTTGATAAGACTCATCTATTTCTTAAGTATTCCGCTTTCATCAATCACATGAACCATTTCACTCAGCTCTTCAGGAGGCAGCACCAGTGCAAATCTGACGTAACCTTCTCCCATGCTGCCGAAAGCCGAGCCCGGAGTACATAAAACGCCTGTAGCGTCCAGAAGCTTCATGCAAAAATCCTGTGATGATTCAAATCCTTCCGGAATCCTTGCCCATACAAACATGGTTCCTGCCCCGTCTGCCACGTTCCAGCCAATGGACCTTAAACCTCCGCACAGGGCATCCCTCCTGGCCTGGTACATCCTGCACTGCTCTTTAACTCCGTCAAGCGGTCCGGTAAGAGCAGCAACTGCTGCCTTCTGTATCGGCAGAAACATTCCGAAATCATATTGGGTTCTTAACAGTTTTACAGCATCGATTATCTTTTTATTTCCGATTATGAAAGATATCCTTGCGCCTGTCAGATTAAAGGACTTTGAAAGTGAAAAGAATTCCGCCCCCTGTTCCTTCGCTCCCGGAAAGCTCAGGAATGTATCCCCGTAAACCCCATCGTAGATGATGTCCGAATATGCGTTATCATGGATTATTATGATGTCATACTTTTGTGCAAACGCGATCAGTTCCTCGTAAAACTCCCTTGGTGCGATTGCGCATACCGGATTATACGGATAAGAAACCATAATATACTTTGTGCGACGTGCAATCTCCTCCGGGATTTCTTCAAATTTCGGAAGGAAATTATTTTCTTCCTTCAGATCATAAAAATAAAGTTAAGCCTCTCCCAGATATGCGCAGACTACAAATACCGGATAGCCGGGATTTGGAAGGAGGACCACATCTCCTGGATCTGTCAGTGAAAGTCCCAGATGTGCCACACCTTCCTGGGAGCCAGGCACTGCCACGATCTCATCCAGTCCTATCTCAACGCCGAATCTCTTTGCATAATAGTCCTTTACAGCCTGAAGCATTTCATCTGAATCCTTCAGGGCGTAATGCCAGTTTTCCGGATCCTTTGCTGCCTCTATCAGGGCATTCTTTACATGCTCCGGCACCGGAAAATCCGGGGTGCCGATAAACAGGTTGTACATTTTCCTTCCTGTTTTAAGGAATTCCTCTTTTTTCTCATTTAATGCTGCAAATACGCCTGTCCGGAAATGCTCCAGACGCTTTGCGGGTCTTATTTCCATAAGGTTAAACCTCTTATTTTAAAACTTGTTCTGCTTTACCGAGAGCCGCAGCAATGACCTGATCCATGTCATAGTATTTGTACTCTCCGAGTCTTCCGCCGAATATTACTTTTTCTTCTTTATCTGCCAGTTCTATGTACTTTGCATACAGAGTGCTGTTCTTTTCATCATTTACTGTATAATAAGGCTCGTCTCCCGGTTTCCATTCGGAAGAATATTCTCTTGATATCACAGTCTTTGGAAGCTCATTTCCTTCATCATCCTTGCCGAACTCAAACCATTTATGTTCGATTATCCTTGTCCAAGGAGTCTCCCTGTCAGTATAGTTTACTGCTGCATTTCCCTGGAAATTCGGCATGTCCAGAAGCTCGGTTTCAAACCTTACGCTCCTGTACTCAAGAGTCCCCAGTTTAAAATCGTAATAAGCATCAATAGGACCTGTAAATACAATTTTTTCTGCCATGGCTGAAAGCTCATCCCTGTTTTCGAGAAAATCCACACCCAGGCGCACCTCAATGCCCTCCAGCATTTTTGCAACCATCTTTGTATACCCGCCCATCGGGATTCCCTGGTAAAGGGCATTGAAATAGTTGTTGTCAAATGTCAGTCTTACAGGAAGCCTCTTTATGATGAACGAAGGGAGCTCTGTACAGGGGCGGCCCCACTGTTTTTCTGTGTAGCCTTTTACCAGCTTTTCATAAATGTCTGTTCCCACAAGGCTTATGGCCTGCTCTTCCAGATTTTTCGGTTCAGTTATGCCGGCTTCCTTCTTCTGTTCTTCTATTTTTGCTGCTGCCTCTTCAGGCGTTACTACGCCCCACATCTTATTAAATGTATACATGTTAAATGGCAGTGAATAAAGTTCTCCGTGATAGTTTGCCACCGGAGAATTTGTAAACCTGTTGAATGTTGCAAACTGCTGCACATAATCCCATACCTTCTGATCATTTGTATGGAATATATGGGCCCCATACCTGTGAACATGGATTCCTTCCACATCTTCCGTATATACATTTCCTGCAATCGTATCTCTTTTGTCTATGACCAGAACGCTTTTCCCGGCTTTTACTGCCTCCCTTGCAAAGACAGCACCATAAAGTCCGGCTCCGACTATAAGATAATCGTACATGGTTTTCCCTCTCAATCTCTTTTTGTTTTTGTCGTTCAGCTTTTCTCAGCTGCGCACAACAATACTAGAGTAATATATCACACAAGCATACTTCTTTCCAGCCATAATGATAACCTTTTGGCAAATGCTAAACCGCGGCATTACATCTGGCAATTGACGCTTCAATATCATCCTTCATTTCTATTTCCATTGCCTTAAGCTTTTTGTTTGTATTAATTGTCACAAACAATCCAAGTATTGCCGTAACCACATCTGCCAGCGGCATGAACCACAGTATTCCGTCCAATCCAACGAATACGCACAGAAGATACGGAAGTCCCGCTCCAAATACGATTTCACGGAGCATTGACATGAATGAGCCCATTTTGGCATTTCCCAATGCCTGCTGATAGATGCTGACTCCCTTGTTAAAGCAGGAAAGTACCGTCGCTCCCATGAATATCCTGATGGATTTGATCGCATATGCTGTATAAACCGGTCCTTCGCTTTCTGCTCCGAACATATTTGCAAACTGCAGCGGAAAGATCAGGAACAATGCACTGATCACCGCCCCGTAGATCAGCTGCAGCGTCAGCATCAGCTTCATCAGCTTGCGCACCCTGTCCGGTCTGTGGGCTCCCAGATTATATCCGGCAATCGAAAAGCATGAAGATACCAGACCCACCGAAACTGATATCGCCACCTGGAAGAATTTCATGGTGATTCCCACTACCGCCGTCGGAATATGGGCATACTGTTCCTGGCAGAAGGTCTCATCCTTTGCGCCGAATGTTTCAATGGCTCTGAATACAATGGCCATTGAAAGTACGATGGCAAACTGGATCAGCATGCTTGTAACTCCCTGAGGTATTACTTTCCCCAGCAGCTGAGGTCTTATCTTCATTGCATCCAGGTTCAGCTTAAACGTCTTCATTCTGAATGCATAAAATACAAATACTATCGCCACGATGATCTGGCCTATAATGGTTGCCAGGGCTGCTCCGAACATTCCCAGCCTGAATCCATAAATAAAGATTGGATCAAGTACAATGTTTATCACAGCGCCTATGGTGGTAACTATCATGGCAAAACGTGGGTTTCCGTCGGCTCTGACTATCGGGTTCATGGCCTGACCGAACATGTAAAAAGGTATTCCCAAAGCTATCCAGAAAAGGTACTCCTTTGCCAGCTCGAAAGTTCTTTCATTTACACCTCCGCCGAACAGGTTGATTATCGGTTCTGGAAATATCAGGTAAACGGCCATCAGAACGATTCCTGTTATGACCAGGGTTGTGATCGATGTTCCAACGACTCTTCTTGCTCTCGTATCGTCTCCTGCTCCCTGGGCCATGCTTGCGATGGTACAGCATCCGTCACCTAAGAGCATGGCCAGTCCCATGGCTACCAGTGTCAGCGGGAATACTACTGAATTAGCTGCATTTCCGTAGGAACCCAGATAATCTGCGTTAGCGATGAATATTTGATCCACAATGTTATAAAGGGTTGCAACCAGGAGTGAAACTATCGTCGGTATGCCGAATTTTGCAAGCAGCCTTCCCAGCGGCTCCTTTTCAAGAAATAAATTTGATTTTGTGTTTTCCATTTCGTACCTCTCCTACAGGGTGCAGCCACCGCCTCCGCGCCCCAATTTTCCTTATAAGCACATAAAAAGAGCGTAATCTTTAATAGACTACGCCCTTTGACTTATTTCTATGTTTTATTTAACTGTAACCCGAGGTTAACACAATATTTTTAAAGATTCAAGCCGCAAATTTCTTTTTCTGGCCCCGTTCACAAGGCTGTTCCCTTCTTAGGAACAAAAAGCCTGTCCATATTAGCCTTTTCCAGTTCAAGAAGCTTTACTTTCTTATCTATGCCACCTGCATATCCGGTCAGACTGCCGTTTGAACCGACGACCCGGTGACACGGAATGATCAGCGATATTGAATTATGACCCACTGCCCCGCCAACTGCCTGGGCAGACATCGTTGCCATGCCCTGCTGCCTTGCAATCCTGTCTGCAATTTCACCATATGTCATGGTCTGCCCGTAAGGAATGGTCAGCAGTATCTCCCATACAGCCTTGCGGAAACCTGTGGCTTTCATTGCCAGCGGCGGAGTAAAATCAGGCTCCTTTCCGCCAAAATAAACGTCCAACCACCTGTCAGCCTGTTCAAAAACCGGAAGTGTTTTCTCCTCATGTTCCTTATCCAACGTATCTGCAAAATATTTCTGACCGTCGAACCAAAGGCCTGTCAGTCCTTCCCCGTCTGAAGCCATCGTGATCCCACCCAGCGGCGATTCGTAATGGTGTATAAATTCCATATTGGTCCTCCGTTATTTCGATTTTTCCCTAATAGTCCTAAGCGACTTCCCACTCATTTCGTCAATCTCTGTAGCTGTAAAATCTTTATTTCTTCTAAGATACTCCAGAATCTCACTTTCATTCTCACTCAATGTGTCACTTATTATGCCATCTCCTGTCATAATATTTCCATTTATTCTGGAGAAGGAAATAACAAAATCATTTTCAGAATCCGCGTAATTTACACGAACTCCATTTTCATTGCACTGGCTATAGATTTTTCTGCCCCTGTATACACGCATACAGTCCTACCGGAGAATCACAAATGTAAGACTCTTTTGGTGCTTTTCGAAGAACCGTTATGATATCCATATAATCCGGCGCAGGTGATATCAATCCCATAAAACTCAAAACCATACATATCGTAAGCACCGGCTTCATTGTTATAGGGGCAATAATGAAGGTAATTAATGGAATAATCCCAGGGAATGCCGGTGCAAATGACATAATGATGAAACGCACCTTTGAGAGCGGATCGTACGAGATGGCATATGCTGCCATTTTTCGAAGCAGAACTGCTCCTTCAGGGATTAACGGACCCGAATGAGACGTACCGAATTCTTTTTTATTTCCTTCCCAAATTATCATTAGCATTTTCCTTTTCTACGATATCATAGTATTCGTCCATATCCAGCGATAGTTTGATGTGCGAATCCGCTTTTCGGTTGCTCACACGACTTAAGAGCGCGATTGTCTCGACGTCGTTTTCTGTAGCAACAATTTTTTATTTCAATACCAGTGGCGGATTAGCGAGAAGGTCTTCAACCATATCTCTGTACCCGGTGTAATCATGTTATCTTTGATACTCTCAATGTCGGCACTGTTCCTGTCCACCTTTTCGGCGAGGACCATATAATCCTTGTGTGTGATCATGAGTTGCTGATTCTCGATG
>R11__coassemble_851_pt1 | contig 18567 bp, 14 predicted proteins | sample R11__metabat2_high_PE_009 | metagenome-assembled genome bin R11
CCTTTACGGTCTGGGTATTCCCCTTTTCCATACATTCGGCCGCATCGGCTGTTTCTTCGGTGGTTGCTGCTACGGGGTGGAAAGTTCTTTTGGCTTTATAGTGGAGCATAATGAATATTCTGCAGGCCTTGAAGGCGTAAGGCGCTTTCCGCTGCAGCTCCTTGAAGCTCTGCTTAATCTGATTCTTTTCTTTGTACTGCTGGCCATCTATAGGCATTTCAATAAACAGAGCGAAAATAAAAATGCAGGAAGAATACTCTTCCTGTACATGGTAACTTATCCTGTATATCGTTTTATTCTGGAATTCTTCAGGGGAGACGAGATCCGGGGGCACTGGTTCGGACTTTCTACATCACAATGGATCAGTATATTCCTGTTTATTGCGGGAATCATAGGAAATGTCATTCTGTCAGTGAGATCAGGCAAAGCTTCATCCGGTACACCTTCCCATGAGTTCCGTCAAACGGCCAGATAAGGCTCATTTCACTTTCTATGCTGTAATTTTCATCAATATCGACCAAAGCCTGGTATGCGCCTTCCACGCCGCCTTCCACGCCGATTCTCTGTTTTTCAAGGGCTAAGATTATACCTTGCTTTGCATGGGAAGCCATCTGCCGGTTAAGGCTCATGGCAATTCTTCGATTCTCACTGCTGGCAAGCCGGAATATCTTTTCCAAGTCAAACTGCGCATACCTTTGATAGACTTCCGCTATCTGACAGAACATGTTATTCAGCTGGGAATGCACACCGCAGCAAATGATATAATCATATTTTTCATTTATTTCATATGGAGTTCGGGCCGCATAAGCCGCCTTCATGGTTTCAAGGAAAATCTGCTGCGCATTGCCGTCCTGACTTCTTATCTCAATCTCGGCTTTTCTGCAAAGCATTCTGTATATATCCCGAGTAATCCCCAAAAGGTCACCTTCTACCAGTTCAATGTCCGCCTGGTCCATATCAAAAAGATTTACTCCCTGGCGGATAAGGCCCTCTGTTATTCCGGCAATGTTCAGATCCAACAGGGTAATTTTAGAAAAATGTTTCGCCAGCAGCGGCATGTCAAAGTCGTTCAGTCCACCGGCTCCCAGGATTAGAACTGTGCCGCCCTTTTCCGTGTTTTTCATAATAAAAGAAGAAAGGCTCTCCCTGTAGGATGCCCATTCCTCATATGCGTTATCCAGTTTCTGAAGGCCCAGCAGCCTGTCGTATATTGTCTCCATGATCTGCAGCCTTCCATTCCATATGGCTGCTAATTTGTTATTCTACTGTACTTTCCAGATAGTCCCCAAGGTTTTCCCAGTCAATCCTGTCATTTCTATAGTAACATTCCTTGTCTCTCTCTCCGATTTCCCTTAACACGCGGCATGGGTTTCCTACTGCTACCACGTTGGCGGGCATATCTTTCGTAACAACGCTTCCGGCGCCGATTACCGTATTATCACCTATGGTAACTCCCGGCACAATCGCAACTCCTGCTCCTATCCACACATTTGCTCCTATATGCACGTCCCTGTTGTACTGGAGACCGTGAGATCTTAAATTGGGGATAATCGGGTGGTTGGCCGTGGCCACCACCACATTCGGTCCGAACATTGTATGGCTTCCCACATAAATGTGGCCGTCATCCACCATGGTCAGATTAGAATTGGCATATACCCAATCCCCGAAATGTACATGGGCTCCGCCCCAGTTTGCATGAAAAGGCAGCTCGATATAGCAATTTTTGCCGCACTCTGCGAAAACTTCCCTCATGTAGGCTTCCTTTTTTTCGAAATCCGAAGGTTTCAACTGATTAAACTCCCACAGCCGATCCTGAAGCGGCAGCTGCTCTTCCATTATCTGCGCCTCGTTGCAGTCATATATTAATCCGTCTGTCATGCGTTGGTATTGGCTCATGTTTTCCCCTCGTCTGTTTTATAGGAATTTCCTCAAGCACCCTTATTTTCCTCTGAAGTTTTCGTCAAAAAAACTTTCTTTAATCATTTCTCTTTCTTCGGCAGTTCTTGCCTGCTGAAAATCACTCCTGTATTTCAAGAGCCTGATGTGATATTCGCTGATGCTCTTTTCATAGGCTTTTATGTCCTCATATCCCAGCCAGTCGGAAATCTTTGTTCTAGCAGTGCTTCTGTGGACACATTCTCCGGGCTGCAGGTAATAGGCAAATTTCCCGTTTTCCTGCCACATACGGGCCACCGGGTACATTCTGCAGATGCCGGCCCTCCAAGGGTGAATGGAGCATCTGCCGTCATCCCTTAAAAATATGCATTCATGCCGGTCTTCTTTATTCGCAAAAATAGGAACCACTGCCCCGTTAATATATTTAAGAGCAATCAGTCCCTCATCAAGCATTTCATCAAAGCTTTTTCCAAGTCCTTCTTTCAGAAGAGCCACATCAAAGCTGTCCAGTGTGATCTGCGCCGATATCTCCCGGCAGCAGCTGTTTTCGCAGCCTACGCAGTCATTGCATTCAATGTCTGCATAATCTTCACAGGTTAAAAGTGTTTCTTTCCTGAAAAAGAGCTCATCAAAATCAATCTTTCCCATTTTTCTATCTCATTAGATCCGCAGCGGATTTATCTGCCAATATGTTTTTGGCCACAATGATATACTTTGCCATCAGCGAGACACAAAGTATGCCGGTCTTTTCATCAATAATGTCACAGACAGTTCCCACCAACTGCTTTCCCTCTTTCTTGATCTCAACATGGATCCTGTATGTGCTGATCGGCATCGGGTTATAATAGCTTACCGACATATCTGTAGTTGATGGAAGTCCTGCTGTGGCAGCACATATGGCCGTTCCCATGCAGCTGTCACCGATAACGCAGCTCATTCCTCCATGCACCCCGTCATAAGGGTTCAGATACTGCTCCTGGGCCTCATATCTGAAATCTGCCCATTTTCTCTCCTCTTCATCACAATCTATCACCTTAATGTTAAGGCTTCCAAACACTCTATTTTTCAGTTTCTCGCTCTGCTGCACCTCAAGGACCTGCTGCAGAGCCTCTTTATATGGCATTTCTAATACATTCATCAATTCACCTGAATTTTCTCTGATCTATGTCTGAATTTTTATTTATTTTCTTGTGCTGATAAGCCTTTTCTTCAGTTTTTCTATCATAAGGTCTTTTTCATTTAGTTTTGCATCCTTACCGTCCAGCTTTTCACACAGGCGCTTATACTGGGCATCCCGATTTTCGATTTCAGCATCTTTTTCATCAAGCCTCTCGCACAGACGTTTATACTGCTCCTCCCGCTCTTCAATCTCGGCGTCTTTCTCATTGAGCCTTTCACACAGATGCTTATATCGTTCCTGTTGTTTTTCTATTTCAGAGTCCTTCTCGTTAAGTCTTTCCTTTAACCTGCTGTATGACTCTTCCAGCTCGTTCAGCTTTCCATTTGCTTCATTCAGATCAGCTTCCAGATTTTCGGCCTCTTTTGTAACATCAAGCAGCAGTTCCAAAAGCTGCCTTTTCTTCAGCTTGCCAAGAAGCATCGCATCCTGCTCTGTTCCACTTAAATTTTCTTTAGACATTTCTGACCTCATCATATTCCGTTCAGGCAAAATAACATAGCCAGCAAAGAACTTATTTAAATTTTATCGACAATGGTTTTATCATTATAAGCTTTTTTATTAATTCAGGCAACAGATATGATGTTTATTCATTTTTCTCAGCAAAAAGCACCATCGCCTGATGGCGATGGTGCTTTTTTATCTGCGCTGAGACAAATCCTGCCAGCGCCGCTGTCTGATGATCAGGCCTTTACAGCTATTCCGTTTGTTACTGTGTATTTAACACCGTCTATTGTAACTGTTCCTGTTGACTGAGTGTACTTGCTGTTCTTTACATAGAAGAGCTTTGTTGTACTGCCATCAGCCTTTGAGCATACGGTCTTTACGCCTGAAACATACTTTCCTTCTGAAACGTAGTACCAGGTTGAACTGCTTCCGTCCGCCTTCTGTGCAAGTCCGGTATTCTTTGTGTACTTTCCTTTAAGTACATAGTACCATGTCTTGCTTGAGCCGTCTGCCTTCTGTGTTATTCCTGTTTTCTCTGTAAAAATACCATTCTCCACATAATACCACTTAGCTGAAGCTGATATACTTGAAATGATACCTTTTACAAGTCCGGTGTAGTTTGACTGCTCTCCGTCAGTGTAATATACCCAGTCATCTCCAATCTTGGCGAAACCTTCATTGCACTTAATACGTGTCAGGAGACCCTTTCCGTTTGAGTAAGCATTTCCTTCTTTAGCATGGAATGAACCATCCCCGCCGTAAGAAATAGCCAGTCTGTAAAGTGCTTCGTAGTATTCAGAATCAAGGAGACCTTCGGTATTGTATCTTTGAACTGCCCTGTTATATGCTGTCATGAATGTATCATAATCTTCTCTGGTTACCCATATCTGGCTGTCTAATACCATTGAACCATCAGAAGCTACAACAAGTGTTGAAAGTGTTTCTTTGGCAATCTCTATGCCTTCTCCTAAAGCCGTGTATGGATCAGCATGAGATGTAATGCACATCTTGCCTTCGTCGCCCAGGTCATAAATCCACCAGATGAGATCCCAGCTCTCAGCGCCCATGTACTTGATTGCAGCTACAGGCTGTGATGGACGGTTCCATGAAGGAGCATATTCACAATTTATTGCTGTAGAGTAACTTGTGCTTGTATCAGCGGTAGCTGTAATCTTAACAGAATCAGCTCTCTTAAGATGCCATCCATCTTCATCTTCCCAGTAGATGATACCGCACTGATCTGACGGAAGAACTCCTTCGCTGTCAGCACATACATTCTCATTAGGGAACTGGATTGTTGCAGGATTTGCCCTGTTCATGCTTCCGTCGCCGTAAGTTCCGTCAAGATCCTGGATTGTAAGTGTTGTATACTCCTCTCCGATAGTTACGGTTTCAGCAAATGCAACATCATGAACTTCGAAATCGATTGCTACTGCCCTGCCGTTAACTGTTGAAAGTGTAAACTGTGGTCCGTTAAGTCTGCTGAGGCCCTCAACAAATTTAAGAACGGCTTCATCATAAGTTACATTATCGCCATGAGCCATGAAGCCATGAGCATTGTAGCCCCATGTTCCGTCTTCATTCTCCCATAAGCCAAGTCCGCCGTTTACAGAAACCTCGCCATCGATAACAGTGCCATTTACTGTAACCCTTCCGGCATTGATCAGTTCTACTACGCCCTCTGCTGCTGTTCCGTCGAAATATTCATCGAATGTTTCGCTGGTAATCTTTGTACCGCAGCTGAAAACAGTTTTAGTTGTTGCACTTGTCCACCCCGGATAATGAGCTGTGTCATTAAGTTTCTTGCCCATGCTGAACCAGCCTGCGTTGTATCCTCGTGTTCCTGAGCCTTCTGCAGGTACTGCGAAGTAATAATCAACGCCGTCTGTTGTCTGAATAAATCTTTCCTCTGTCTGCTTTGCAGCCAGCTTTTCCGGATCTGTCTCCTGTACGAAATCGTTTGCCATCTGGGCAATCTTGTCTCTTTCATGCTCAGACTCTCTTGTCTGATTTACCAGCCACTCATAACCGGCATCAAGCTTATGTCCGTAGATCCATGTAAGCATGTGTGAGCCGCCTGAGTATGCATACCAGTACCAGCCGAATCCGTTGTTTTCTGTAGCTACAAGCTTTTCGATAGCTGCATTCTGCTCATCGATTGTAGCTGTCAATGGATCAAAGCTTGTATAAGGGATGTCGATATTTGCAATATCACTGTAAAGGTACTTAACCTCTTCCCATACTGTTGTTGAGAATGCATCTCCCTGGCAGTTGCTGATAAGAAGGTTATCATCACTGATCAGGTAGTACCAGTTCTGACCCAGTTCGCTGTCTTTTCCGTCATCATCTGTTCTCCAGATTGTAGCGTCATCTGATGTGTAGTACGAAGCACCTGAGCCACGGCTTACGTATTCGCTGTTCTTTTCCCAGTTAGCGCCCCACTGGCATCCATGCTCCCAGATACCTGCAAAGTAGTTATCTCTCTGGGCTGCCATTGCGATGACCTGCATGCCGCCCATAGACTGACCTGTACCGAAGATACGGTCCATGTTGATATTGTACTCTTCAGTGATATAGTCCATCAGCTGCCATGTAGCACCTACTGCTGCAGATGTTGTATAGTTGTCCCTTGTTGATCTGTAATCATTTGATATCATTGGGGATACTACGAAAAGTCCGTCCATTCCGGCTTCTTTTGCCATGGCCTGTACTTCTGCTGATGCGAAGTTGGCTGAAGCCTGTGACTCTGTCAGTGTCAGCATTGGGTCTGTGCCCATTGTTCCGGCATCGTGAATCTGGAGAACCAGTCCATAGTTGCCGGTTGGATTTTCTGCATATCCTTCAGGAACGTAGAGTGCATATGGAAGATCCATGTCTACATACTCGCCTGTTGCCTCTTCGAAGCAGTTGGTTGCATGATATGCTTTGCCGTCGCTTTCATAATCAACGCTTGTGTCTCCCTCTACTGTATAAAGTTCGAAGTCGTCAATGTTCTTGATATCGTACTTACCTGTTATTGCAACATGAGAATATGTTACATTACCTGACCTGTCTGTTCCTTCCACAACTTCATAGTTTGTGAAATCTTTAGTACCGGCCGCGATTACATTGCCGTCAATTGTCGAAACTTCGCCGACCTGTTTTACTGCTACGGCCATTGCCTGCTTGTAGTTTGGAACTGACCCTCTCTGGTAATCGGTATTTACTGTGATGGTTACGACATTATCACATACAGCGATCTGTGTTGCTTTTCCCGGATTTTCTCCAAGTTCGCATGCTGAATTCTTGAAGATGTCATAATCTTCGATCTCGTAGTCTTCAAGATCAACTGTTACCGGATCAAGTTTATTCTTGTATTTGATCTCAATTGCAGAAACCTTTGCACCATCTGCATCTACAAATGCAATCGCCGAAACATCAGTAATCTGGTTATCACCAGTCCTTTCTGCTTCTGTCCATCCCGGATAATGAGCTGTGTCATTAAGTTTCTTGCCCATGCTGAACCAGCCTGCGTTGTATCCTCGTGTTCCTGAGCCTTCTGCAGGTACTGCGAAGTAATAATCAACGCCGTCTGTTGTCTGAATAAATCTTTCCTCTGTCTGCTTTGCAGCCAGCTTTTCCGGATCTGTCTCCTGTACGAAATCGTTTGCCATCTGGGCAATCTTGTCTCTTTCATGCTCAGACTCTCTTGTCTGATTTACCAGCCACTCATAACCGGCATCAAGCTTATGTCCGTAGATCCATGTAAGCATGTGTGAGCCGCCTGAGTATGCATACCAGTACCAGCCGAATCCGTTGTTTTCTGTAGCTACAAGCTTTTCGATAGCTGCATTCTGCTCATCGATTGTAGCTGTCAATGGATCAAAGCTTGTATAAGGGATGTCGATATTTGCAATATCACTGTAAAGGTACTTAACCTCTTCCCATACTGTTGTTGAGAATGCATCTCCCTGGCAGTTGCTGATAAGAAGGTTATCATCACTGATCAGGTAGTACCAGTTCTGACCCAGTTCGCTGTCTTTTCCGTCATCATCTGTTCTCCAGATTGTAGCGTCATCTGATGTGTAGTACGAAGCACCTGAGCCACGGCTTACGTATTCGCTGTTCTTTTCCCAGTTAGCGCCCCACTGGCATCCATGCTCCCAGATACCTGCAAAGTAGTTATCTCTCTGGGCTGCCATTGCGATGACCTGCATGCCGCCCATAGACTGACCTGTACCGAAGATACGGTCCATGTTGATATTGTACTCTTCAGTGATATAGTCCATCAGCTGCCATGTAGCACCTACTGCTGCAGATGTTGTATAGTTGTCCCTTGTTGATCTGTAATCATTTGATATCATTGGGGATACTACGAAAAGTCCGTCCATTCCGGCTTCTTTTGCCATGGCCTGTACTTCTGCTGATGCGAAGTTGGCTGAAGCCTGTGACTCTGTCAGTGTCAGCATTGGGTCTGTGCCCATTGTTCCGGCATCGTGAATCTGGAGAACCAGTCCATAGTTGCCGGTTGGATTTTCTGCATATCCTTCAGGAACGTAGAGTGCATATGGAAGATCCATGTCCACATACTCGCCTGTTGCCTCTTCGAAGCAATTGGTTGCGTGATATGCAGCACCGTCTGACTCACAGATAACTGTATCATCACCATCAATTGTATAGATTTCAAAAGCATCTATGTTAGTGATATCAAATCCGTCAGCTTCTACTTCATAATTTGTCTGCGTTCCGCTCCATCCCTGGGACTCATATGTTGAATAGTTTGCATAGTAGATATCTGTAGCTGCAACAACAGTTCCATCAGCATATGCAACTTCGCCTACCTGGGTTACGCCTGCGCACATTGCAGCCTTATATCCTGGAACGCTGCCTCTCTGATAATCTGTGTTAACAGAAATGATAACCTGATTACCATTCACTTCCAGGCTTTGAGCAGCGCCGGGGTTTTCACCCAGTTCGCAGGCTGAATCCTTAATTACGTCATAAGTTTCAACCTTAAAGTCGTCAAGAGTTACGCTGCCCGCATCCAGTTCCTGGCTGTACTCAACATAAACCTTACTTATCTTCGCTCCGTCTGCGTCAACAAATCCTTCCGTTGTTACAGAAGTGATAGGTGTTGTTACAACCATGTTCAGAGCTGCTTTAGTTCCTTCTGCTGTTTCTACAGTTTCTTCTGCTGCCACAGCATCAGGTACATTTTCTTCTGCCCCGGCATCTGCTGCCAGAGTTGCAACAGAAGAAGGAACTATCATACTTAAAGCAAGAAGTGCCGCCAAAAGTTTTTTAACAACCTTTTTCATTTTTTCCTCCTTATTTTTTATCCTACAGACCAAATAGGATATTTTCACAAAAAGAGGATATTATAAAATATGGTCGTAAAATCAACAAAATTGTGTCAGAATATTGTCATTTGAAATTATTTTTTTCGAATGGTAAAAAAGACTTCCGTTCCTTTTCCCGGATTGCTTTCAACCCATATTTTTTCGCCAAGACTCCTTGCAAGTTCTCTGGCAATAGCCAGACCCAGTCCGGTGCCCTCAGCATTACCCTGGCTGGTCGTATAGAATCTGTCGAAAACCCGGCTTATTATGGCTTTATCAATTCCTTTCCCATCATCCTTGACACTGATAATTGCACGATTTCCACCATTCTTTACGTTGACCCATATGTGCCCGTTCTCATCAGTAAACTTAACAGCGTTATCCAGCAGAACATCAATTATCTGTCTGCAGGCATCAGGATCAGACCTGAGGCTTTTAAACTCATCCAGATTTTCGCTTACTTTAAGCTCAATGTTCTTTACCTTGCACTGCTGCAGATGTTTCTTTACCGGATCATTTACCAACTCAGCTGCGGACACAATACGCTTTTTGATATTCTGCCTTTTTGTCTGAATGCGGGAAAGGCTAAGGATATTATTAACCATCTCCACCTGGGTATCCGCTTCCTGTAAGATCAGCTGAAGATCGATTTTCTGTTCTTCCATGTCAGGCTCATCATCATCGCAAAGGCTCTCTGCCAGCGCCTTGATGGCAGTAACCGGAGTCTTCAGGGCATGGGTTACATTCGCAATATAAATCTGGCGGTCGTTTTCAAATTTGCGCTGCATTATAAGTATCAGTACCACTGAGATTGCCGCAATCAGATACGCAGCAGAAAATATCATCAAGAAAGTTTTCAGTGTTTGTGAAAAATACAAAGGACTATGGATATTAAATGCAACACCCACCAGCTTCTCACCGCACTTCACCGGTACACCATAGACATAAACAATACGCAATATATCAAATCCCGAATCGTAGGCTGCGCCTATTTTCTGGGCAACCCGGTCCTTTGATACCTGACCCACGTATTTTTCAGCAGAATAATAATAATCTGTTGTATTGTTGGTATACCGATCATAAGAATCCAGTACAAGTGTTCCGTTTGGCTCAAACAGCTGAAGATGACCCCATGAGCCATCCTTAAGACCATCAACAATCTGTTGCTCCCAGTTTTCTTCAGATTCAACATATATGGTATTTAAAAAAACATCCTCTGCCTGGGACATCATTGAAGAATATGCCATAATCCACAGAGACAGCGGTATTATTACCAGATAACCTGCAATGAGACATATTATTGTAATTACAACTTTCTTACTTAAAATTTTTGTTTTCATTATCTGCTGCCTTTGCTTGTCCTTCGGTCCAATCTGTATCCAACGCCATACACCGATTTTATGTTAAGATTTATTCCATTGTCCTGAAGCTTCTGTTTCAGTCTTTTCATAAGCGAGTCCACAGTTCGCTCGTCACCCTCGTAGTCATATCCCCATATATTCTCAATCAGCTGATCTCGGCTGACAGCCCTGCCTACATTTTTAATCAGGTACAGCAAAACACCCGTTTCCTTTGATGACAGTTCTATAACTCCCCCAGAATATACAGCCTGGTACGAATCAGGGTTAATTGAAATGTCTTCAAATTCAACAACCTCGCTATCTTTTTTAGGATACAGTCTGTTTAGGATCTTTCTGATTCTTATGGCAACTTCCTTAGGTGAAAACGGCTTTACCACATAATCATCAGCCCCGATTTCCAATCCCACAACTCTGTCAGTCACTTCTCCTTTGGCACTCAGCATCATGACATAAACATTCTGGTCAACCTTTCTGATCTCACGGCAGACATCCAGACCGTTAATTCCCGGAAGCATGATGTCCAGAATTATTATATCAAAACCACTCCTCCTGTCACCGCATGTACTCTTTACAAGTTTCAGTGCTTCCTCTCCTGAAAATGCACTCTGGTAAACAATTCCCTCAGACTTAAGATACCTGGCCAGGCTTCTGTGTACCGCTATGCTGTCGTCACATATTAAAACTCTTCCGTTCATCCGTAATCTCCCCAAGATTTGATGAGGCAATTCTAAGCTTTGTCTTTTGGTATTGTCAATAAGAATGACAGAAAGAAAATAAGTGACCTTGACGCAGTATAGAGCAGCAAAAAAGCACCACCGCCTGATGGCGATGGTGCTTTTTATGGAGCTGGCGGGAATCGAACCCGCGTCCGAAATCTCTTTCACACTGCTTTCTCCCACTGCAGTCCTTGAAATTCTTATTCCCTCACCCGGATCCCCAAGGACAGACTTCCGGATGAAGTAGCTTCATAAATTTTCTACGCCCGCAAAGCTTAAGACGCAGAGTTTTCTGCCTGGATGACACAGTTTGACCGGTCGGCAGAGGCCCGGGCCTGCGTAGCCGCGATTAGGCAGCTAAAGCTAATTTATTATTGTTAGCGTTTAAATTTAATTGGCAGTTTTATGGTGGCCCGCCGCCACCAGTGGCTTACATTGCTTCTAAAACCCCGTCGAAACCTTTACAACCCCGTTTTAGATAAGAACGCATAATGGCTTTGTCTTCATTGCTTATAAAAGCACTGCCTTTGCACTGCATCCTCTGATATATTAGCAGAAATTTTTCATTCTGTTAATAAACTTTAGGTTTAATTTTTAAACTTTATCTGCCAGCCTCTTTGTCCGCCAGATTCCGGTTCTGAACCTTAAGAAGCAGATCACTATGGCTATGGTCCAGCCCAGAGGATTAGACCACCAGATCCACAGCTCGGAACCTGCTGCATATCCGTTTATCAGGCCTGCAAATATCCATGCAAATATGCACCTGCCGCCGAAATTAAAGATAACCGCAATAACTGACATCACGTAGTCTCCCGTTCCCCTAAGCGTTGCGGCATAGATATACATCAGACCCAGGAATATGTACAGAGAGCTCATTATCTTCATGTACTGTATGCCGGCGGTGTAAGCTGCTTCGCTGGCGCTGGAGTCCATGAAAAGGCCTATGAGACCGTGGCCGAAAAGCCATACGACTGCGGCAAATACTACCCAGATCACTGCGCACATGATTGCGCCTGCCTTAATGCCCTTCGGAACCCTGTCATACTGCTCAGCTCCAACGTTCTGACCTGCAAATGTGGCCATGGCATTTCCCACCTGGACCATCGGAATGGAACAGAGGGAATCCAGCTTGAAGGCAGCTACATATCCGGAGATAACATCTACGCTGTAATTGTTTACAAAGCCCATAAGGACCATGTATCCTACTGATACAACTACCTGGGCCAGCATTGAAGGAATTGCAACCTTCAGCATGTTTCCAAGGAGTTTCCCGTCAAATGCATCAACCTTATCCTCAGTCTTATAGTTCTTTCTTAGATGGGATAACGCCCAAACAACACCAATTACAGCAACCAGATACTGGGAAATGTCAGTAGCTATGGCTGCACCTGCCACGCCCCACTTAAATCCAATGACGAACCACAGATCCAGCACAACATTCAGCACAGAAGAGCCGCCCAACAGATAAAGGATGTACTTGCTCTTTCCCAGCGAATTGAAAATAGCACTGGCTGCGTTATAAACAAAAAGTGCAGGAAAGCTCAGGACGTATATAAAATAATAAGTCTGGGCCTCGTCGTATATTGCATCATTTACAATCGTCGGAAGCAAGACTCCCATGGTCCCCAGTCCTACTGCAACTGCCACGATGCTTAAAAGTCCAAGGAATATCATACATGTATTCATTGCAGTTCTCATGCGGGCATATATCCGGGCACCGAAAAGCTGTGAGAATATGATCATGCATCCGGTTCCAAGTCCCAGTGCAATTGCAATATATACGTTGATAATGGTCGATGTACTTCCTGTGGCAGCCAGGGCGCTCTGCCCAACAAACTTACCCACTATGATAGAGTCTACAATGTTATACAGACTCTGGAACAGGTTTCCAAGTACCATCGGCAGTGCAAACAGAAGAAGTGACTTAAACGGACTTCCCGTCAGCATATTTGCCTTGTTTTTCATATTTTGACTCCCCTTATCTTTAAAGATCTTTCGGCATCGCGCTTTTGATCTTTTGCAGCGATTGTCTCTCTCTTATCATAGAGCTTTTTACCCTTGCACAAACCTATTTCTACCTTGACAAGACTGCCCTTAAAATAGACCTGGAGCGGCACCAGGGTAAAGCCCTGCTGGGCAAGCTTTCCCTCCAACTTAAGGATTTCTTTCTTGTGCATCAGGAGTCTGCGCTCCCTTAACGGGTCTTTATTAAATATATTGCCTTTCTCATATGGAGAAATATTCATGCCCAGAATATAGACCTGGCCGTTTCGGATCCTGACAAAGCTCTCCTTTACAGAGCACTTTCCAAGGCGCAGGGACTTTACCTCTGTTCCCACCAGCTCTATGCCGCATTCATATTTTTCCTCCACAAAATAATCGTGATAGGCCTTTTTGTTATTTGCAATCAGTTTTATAGATTCTTTTTCCATTTTTGCTCCTGGAATAAAATTATCCGGTTAACTAAAGAAGCACTCCCTCTCGGGAGTGCCTTAGGTCTTAAAACTGTGTGAATAAACCGACATTCAACAGGATCGCCGCAATAAAGAAGATAATCGCTGCGATTGTGGTTATTCTAACGAGCTTGCCCTGTTTAGACTTGCTCTTGGACCCGCTCCAATAACTGTTGTTGGCTGAGCCGCCGCTGATTGAAGCAGAAAGTCCGTATGACTTGCTCTCCTGGAATATGATAGCCAAGATCAGTGCAACACTGATGATGGAAATTATAATCGTAACTATAAGATAGAATACCAAGGTCCTAACCCCCCTTTTTAATTCAAATCAAGCCTTTGAATGATATCACATAGATCAAATAAATGCAACACCCAATTATTTGGCTTTGAATATTTAAACGTTCTTAATTTACTGTCTTTCCAGAAGGCTTACTCCCGTCATTTTCTCCGGCTGCTTAAGACCCATGATATCAATGATGGTAGGTGCAATGTCGCAGAGTCTGCCGCCTTTCCTAAGCTTCCAGTTTTCACCGCCGGCCGCGTAGCCTGCTGCATTAACCAGGATAAACGGAACAGGGTTTGTTGTGTGGGCTGTCCAAGGCTCTCCGGTTTCAGGATTGATCAGCTCTTCAGCATTTCCGTGATCTGCGCAGAGGAACATTACTCCGCCAACTTCCTTCAGAGCCTCCACAACTTTTCCCACACATTCATCTATTGCTTCGAGAGCCTTTACAACTGCCTCCATGACACCGGTATGACCTACCATGTCAGGGTTGGCAAAGTTGCAGATGATCACATCATGCTCTCCGCCTCTTATCACTTCGCAAAGTTTATCGCATACAGCGTATACACTCATCTCAGGCTGCAGGTCATAGGTGGCAACCTTTGGCGATGGGATCAGGAACCTCTCCTCGTTTGGATTAGGTGCCTCTACACCGCCGTTAAAGAAAAATGTAACATGGGCATACTTTTCGGTTTCCGCAATCCTTGCCTGCCTCAGGCCTTCGGCTGCCAGAAACTGGCCAAATGTATCCTCAATCTCTTCTTCCTTAAATACTATGCTCTTATTTGGGATTGTTACATCATACTCTGTAAAGCATACATATGTGGTCTTGATGCGCTCACCCCGCTCAAAGCCTGTAAAATCGTCGCAGCAGAATGTCCTGCTGATTTCTCTGGCCCTGTCAGGTCTGAAATTAAAGAATATAATGGAATCGCCATCTTTAATAACGGCTGTCGGCTTGTCGCCATCCATTATGATTGTAGGCTCTATAAATTCATCGGTAACGTCCCTGGCATAGCTGTTTTCCATGGCCTTTACAGGGTCGTTTTCCTTAATTCCAACGCCTTCTGTCAGGGCTCTGTAGGCCTTTTCCACCCTGTCCCATCTATTGTCTCTGTCCATGGCCCAGTATCTGCCTGTGATGGTTGCAATCTTTCCTACCTTTGCCTGGCATTCGGCCTGAAGTTCCTTAATATATTCAAGGCCAGACGTAGGAGATGTATCCCTGCCATCCATGAATGCATGAATGTAAACCCTGTCAAGACCCTGTCTCTTTGCCAGTTCCAGGATAGCGTACATATGCTTGTTCAGACTGTGGACTCCGCCATCTGAAAGAAGGCCGTAGATATGAAGGTCAGAATTATTTTTCTTACAGTTTTCGATTGCGTCAAGGAGTTCAGGCTTTTCGAAAAAGTCCCCATCCTCTATGGATTTAGTGATCCTGGTCAGGTCCTGATATACTACTCTTCCGGCACCCATGTTAAGATGTCCTACCTCTGAGTTTCCCATCTGTCCTTCAGGCAGACCTACTGCCAGCCCGGAAGCTGCACCCTCAACAAACGGGTAATCCTTCATAAGGCCGTTTATCACCGGCGTGTTTGCAGCCTTTACTGCATTACCTTCTGTATTTTCAGAAAGTCCGTATCCGTCAAGTATCAGTAACAATGCTGGTTTCATAAGTTTTTCCTCGCGTTTCGTTCTTTATCTCATTGCCTTACCGAGATGCTCGATAAAGCTCATTTTATTTATCTTGATTATCTTGGCCGATCCTTCTGCCTTCGATGCACAGACTGAATCGCCTTCTTCAAGTTTTATGCCTTTTTCTCCGTCCACGGCAACATAGACTTCGGGGCTCTTTTCCCTGTTGTTTGTCTTTCCCACCACATCAATAGTGACATCGGCAGGAAGCACTATGGTTCGTGAATTAAGCGTATGGGCACAGATTGGAGTGGCCAGTACGATCTCGGCAGTAGGAAGCACCACCGGGCCTCCTGCTGACAGATTGTATCCTGTAGAGCCTGTCGGCGTGGAAAGTATCATTCCGTCAGCCGAATAGCTGTTCAGAAAATATCCGTCTACTATAACATCAAACTGGGCAATACCTGTCTCAAGGGATCTTTGGATAACTATGTCATTAAGAGCCAGACCTTTGTAAATAACATTTCCCTCAGAGATGATGTCGCATCTTAAAAGCATGCGCTCTTCTATCTTGTAATCGCCGTCCCTGATGGCTTTAAGCGCCTCTTCAAATCCATCCACCCCGACTTCCGTCAGATAACCAAGTGTTCCAAAGTTGATCCCAAAAACAGGAAGGTCAAGTTCCATCAGGTCCTTGGAAGCATGGATAAATGTACCATCACCACCCAACGACAGTATGGCCTCCGTATCAGCCGGTACCAAAGCCGGATCTGTATACAGGAAGCTCTTCTCAGGATCTGTATTTTCCTGGGCAAACAATACAGCCGTACATCTGCAGCCGTTTTTTTCGATTATCTGAACAATCTTCTGCGCGCACTCTTCACTGTTATCTTTTGTTGAGTTGGCTACTAAAACAAAATTTTTCATTTATCCAGCTCCTCATGGGCAAGTCTGACTATTTCTGCAATCTGCTGCCTGTCATATGGCACGGCTCCGTCTCCTGCCTTTTTTACATGGATCAGATATTCTATGTTTCCTTCAGGCCCCTTTACAGGAGAATATGTCAATCCGCTTACCTCCAGACCCAAAGGTTCTGCAAAGTCCACTATTTTTCTGATAACTTCCTCGTGAACTTCCGGTTCCCTTACTACGCCTTTCTTTCCAACCTTTTCCCTTCCGGCCTCGAACTGAGGCTTTATCAGCATAACAAGTTCTTGCATTTCATCCATCAGCGGAAGAGCCGCAGGAATTACCAGTGTCAGGGATATGAAAGATACGTCTACAGATGCAAACTGTATCTTATCCTGAATGTCCTCCGGCGTAACATAACGGATATTTGTCTTTTCCATTACCACTACCCGGTCATCGGTGCGCAGCTTATAATGGAGCTGACCCTTTCCCACGTCCACTGCATATACTTTTGACGCCCCGTTTTGCAGCATACAGTCGGTAAAGCCTCCGGTAGAAGAGCCGATGTCCATGCACACTTTTCCTTTTAGGTCAATCGGAAATGTGGCCATGGCCTTTTCAAGCTTTAATCCTCCGCGGCTGACATATTTCAGAGTTTCCCCCCTGACTTCAACCACAGCATCCTCCGGAAACATGGACCCAGCTTTGTCTTCCTTCTGGTTATTTACATAAACCACACCGCTCATTATCAGAGTCTTGGCCTTTTCCCTGGACAGTTCGCTATTCTGTTCACACACAAGTACATCCAGTCTTTTTTTCATTTATTCCATCTCCAGCTTTACTTTCAGCCTTTCCATGATTGAGTCAGCATCCAGTCCGCATTCCTTCATCTGTCTGTCCTTGCTTCCCTGTTCTATGAAAGAGTTAGGGGCAGCAAAGTTAATAACCTTTGTATCAGGTTTTTTGCTGTTTATCAGGCTCAGTGCCAACACTCCGAAGCCTCCGGCCAATACGTTTTCTTCCATTGTGATCACAACGGAATGATTTTTAAGGACACTGCCCAGCATTTCCTCATCCATTGGCTTAACGAACCTGACATTTATCAAAGACACATTAAGTCCCGCTTCCTTAAGTCTCTTTCTGACCTCATCTGCCACACTGACCATGGAGCCTACTGCTAATATGGCAATGTCCTTTTCCAGATACATGACCTCACTTTTTCCAAACTCTATGTCTGCATCGAATTCCTCGAAATCCATACAGGCCTCTCCTCTCGGATACCTGATGGCCAGAGGACCGTTAAAATGAGCCGCAAATCTGACAGCCTTTGCCAGTTCCGCGCCGTTTTTAGGTGCAAAAACATTCATGTTCGGGATAGCAGTCATATATGACAGATCAAAAAGACCCTGATGGGTTTCTCCGTCTTCCCCTACCAGTCCGGCCCTGTCTATGCAGAAAGTGACCGGAAGGTTTTGCAGGCATACATCATGCAGAATCTGGTCATACGCTCTCTGCAGAAATGTTGAATAAATGGCTACAAACGGTTTTAATCCCTCGGCCGCAAGACCTGCCGCAAAAGTTACGGCATGTTCTTCCGCTATTCCCACATCGAAAAATCTGTCGGGATAAACTTTTGCAAAGTTATTAAGGCCTGTACCATCCGACATGGCCGCAGTTATGGCCACTATATTTTTATGGTGCCCGGCTTCATTTTCCAGAGCCCTTGCAAATATCTTTGTATATGTCGGATTTACCGCCTGTTTCTTAAGTTCGCCTGTCTTAGGATTGAAGGCAGCTATGCCATGGAACTTGCCCGGGTCCTCCTCTGCCAGCCTATATCCCTTTCCTTTTTTCGTGCACACATGGATCAGCACAGGATGATCCAGCTTCTTACACTCCGAAATTATCCTGTACATCAAAAGAGTGTTATGACCATCGATTGGACCCAGATAGGTAATTCCCATGTTGTCAAAAAATCCGCCCGGCACTATCAGCTGCTTAAAGCGGTCCTTGGTCTTCTTTATGTTTTTGACCATCTGCCCGCCCACAACAGGGATATGCTCCAGTGTATTTACGACGCCTGCCTTGATATCATTATATGTGCCGCCGGCCCTGACTCCTGTCAGGTATGTGGACATTCCGCCCACGCTTTCCGAAATTGACCGGTTATTGTCATTCAGGATTATGATGAGATTTCTCTTCAGCTTGGATACGTTGTTGATGGCCTCATATGCCATGCCACCTGTCAAGGACCCATCTCCGATTACAGCAACAATTGTAGAGTCGTGGGCGTTTATATGGGGGGCGTGTGCCCTTACCCGGGGGGCAGAAATGGTCGTTGATGGATGAACTGGGATGAATGGATAACA
>R11__coassemble_911_pt1 | contig 17820 bp, 16 predicted proteins | sample R11__metabat2_high_PE_009 | metagenome-assembled genome bin R11
ACCTGCCGGAGTAACATTTTTCTACCATTCCGTGTCTACTTTTACTTTAGCATCAGGCATATTACAACAAAAAGGTCTGAATGTCCACATTCAGACCTTCCTGTATTATGCTTTTTTCATCTGCCTGTATGCTGCCGGCAGCTTTTTCTGCAAGGTCTTGCAAAGTGGTATGGCCACAGCACTGTACACGATGCTGACAATTACCCATACAAGAAGCCTCATCGGTATCAATGCGACAAGCACCTCAATTGTCCAGTACTTCCATATCACTACCCCGTCAAAATAGCTGGCGACAAGATTGAATACTACCAACACAAGGCATGCCAGTGTAACAGTTGTGATCACAAAGCCCACCTTATTTCTTCTTCTGAAGGCCTTATAGATCAGACCTGCTGCCAGGCCCTGGAGCATTCCCGGGATTATCCAGAACGGTGTTGTGATGGTGATGCCATAGGTGATCAGCTGGCTTAATAACGTTCCCAAAAGTCCTGTTACCATGCCCTCCACCGGTCCGCACAGCATTCCGATCAGCACAAATGGCAATGTAGAGAATGTGATTTTCAGATCATTGCCTATCCTGATGGTTCCGAAAACCTCCAGAACAATGTGAAGTGCGATCATCATGGCGCACAGGCAAAGATCAAGGACTGTCATTTTGGACTTAGACATAAAAATCTCCTTTCTTTGCCGCTGCAAGAAAGGAGACTGCATTAAGTTCTTTCAGATACAGCGGGATGCGAAACGCAGATCGTACATACACGAATGTATCTTTGCTGCGGAAACCTTTTTTCCCTTTACAGGAATCATTTCCGCTGCTGGTGTACCGTTTCGTCCTCAGGGCAACTCCCCGTCCCCAAGGCACTACAGACGCCTGCGCTCCTACTCTGTTTTGTTATGGTAAAGACATTACCATAATTGCCCTAAGATTACAACCAAATAATTACAGTCCGGCAAGCACTTAGCCATCCGGACTGTTTCAATCTACATGCGAGATTTCAGTCTACACGCACTATTTCAATGTATGATTATCAGTTCTGCCACAAATACCGCCACTGCACAGGCGCTGGCCACAATGAACAGATTCTCTGTTATCCATGCCAGGACCACACCCACAATCAGGGCGATAACGCCCGATATCCAGCTCTGGGTGGCATTAATGATGGCCGGCACTGTCATTACCGCCAGCGTCACATACGGTACATAAAACAGGAATGACCTGATAAACTTATTTTTAATCTTCCTGTGGATCAGTGTGATTGGAAGAGCCTTACAAATATACGTCACGACTATCATGACGATCATGTAAATGATTGTTTTTATCATTTGCCGGCACCTCCTTTATCTTCAAAGGAACCTGCCTCCGCAGCTTTCACATCTGCCGCATCGTTTTTATAGCGTGATGGTGCTGCAGCAGGGTCATCCCCTTCGTTTGGATCATCTTCTTCGTTCCTTGGGAAAATGATGGCACAGAGTGCAGAGATCACTATTGTCAGGATTATCGTCCTGACTCCCTCAGAGAGATTTCTGATACCAGGACAATATGTGGCAATGCTGCTGAGGGCAAAACATGCCAGAATAATTCCCAATATCAGCCTGTGTTTCTTAGCCGCAGGCACAATAACTGCCAGGAACATGCCAAAAAGTGCTACACTCAGAGCACTTACTACACGGACCGGAAGCACATCTCCGGCAATGCAGCCAAGGGCTGTACCCAGGGCCCAAAGCGGCGATGCCACCATTGCACAGCCATAGGTAAACCACGGATTAAGATATCCGGGTCTTCCCATTGAAACCCCGAATATTTCGTCTGTTACATAAAGTCCCATCAGCATACGGTGTCCGAAGCTGATGCCCGGCTTTATCCTCTGACTTACAGCACTGCTCATCAGCAGATATCTGGCGTTGGCCACTAGCGTCATAAGAGCCAGCAGCAGGAATGATCCCCCACTTGCAATCACTGTAAATCCCGCATACTCTCCGGCAGATGCATTGCAGAACAGGCTGACTATTCCGCCCTCTACCGGGTTCAGTCCTGCCTTTATTACCAATACCCCCAGAGAAAATGCCACTGCAAAGTATCCCAGTCCTATTGGGATGCCTGCCCGCAGTCCTTCCTTAAGAGCCTGCTTATTTTCAGGGACTTTAAGCGGATATCTTACTTTTTCTATCTTGCCGCCCCTTTCACTTTGCGTTTCGCTCATTTTCCTATCTCCGGCCGGACTGATTCCCGCTCCGTCCGGCGCATTTTCCACACCAATATATTCTTATAGCTCAGCCTGGCATATTTTCCACGCCAATATTTCCTGACAGCCTTGTCCGGATGTCTTTATCTCAGTTCCTTGCCTACACTGAAGGCCCTGGCTACCTTTCCGCCCATGCTCATGTAATTTTGATTTACGCTGTCATAAACGAGAGGCTTGTATTTTGCAGGGTCCGGCTTGCCGTTTGCTGCCAGCACGCTTTTTTCTATAGGCATGTTTACTATGCCTGCGATAGCAATCTCTGTTTTTTCATTATAGTCAAACAGCTTGCACTCCATCGTCACCGGAAATTCCTTGAAAACAGGAGCATCTACAAACTGGGCATGTTCTTCGGTAAAATTAACATGGTCCATCTTGTCTTTAACATATTCCAGGGATGAAATTCCCACATAATCCACCTGCTTTACCATTTCTTCTGTGGCAATACTGATGGTGAACTCACCTCTTGCACGGATATTTTTTGTAGTTATATGGTCTTTGGCAAGGCTCAGAACAATTTCGCGCTCACCTACCTGTCCTGCCCAGACACATGTCATGGCATTGGCAGTTCCATCCTCATTATATGTTCCGATCACAAAAACCGGCTGCGGTCCAAACCACACCTTACTCGTAAAATTTAATCTCATTATCAATTTTCCTCCATGAGTCTTCTGCGCCTGCGCTGCTTTTTTTCAGGCTCGTCCACGTTGGTCTTTCCTATGTAATAAATGATTCCCAGTGTAAACACGAAAAATGGGACAGTGTACATTTCAAAAAGATTTGTCAGGCACAGCGCACACATTGTAAACGACATTACATATGCCAAGCGATTATTCTTCACCCTGAACCACGAAATGATAACTATGACTATCATTGCAACGATTCCGACAATCCCCACAATTCCTGACATATACTGTGCATGCAGGAAAAAGCTGTGAGCGTGAGCGTATCCATAAATCTTACTCGCCACGGTATTCACATCCTCCAGACCGTGTCCCCAGATTGGCTTTTCTTTTATCAGAGCGATTGCCATATCCCAGATGTGCCTTCTTCCATGGAAATCAGGATCGATATTAAGCTTAGTCAGCCATCCTGCATTTCCAAGCCAGATAATACCGATATAAGCCGCCAGATTGACTCCTACCAGCAGAATAGGATTGAATATCCATCGGATGACCTTTGCCACTCCACCTGCAATCATGGCGATGTCGCCAACGATCATGAAGCCTATCAATACTCCGAAAACCGCAATCTGAGTCAGGGAGTCGCATTTAACCGCCATGAACATGCTCATAACCAGTCCTGCATAATTTACATACTCCAGCCACTTGCCATACCTATGGGCATAAGCCGAGCCGCATACCGCCATCGGCAGTACAAACTCTACTCCGCCGTTGTAATTTCCGACCAGGGATATCAGCTCGCTCCTGTAAACGCCCCATTCTTCCCACAGGCCTACGCCCCAGAAATGGAACAGGCAATAGGTATTTGCGATATTTATCAGCAGATACCAGAAAAAGGCGATAAGCAGTGTCCGTTTGGGATTTACCTTAAGGAAGACCGCCATGTTCATTACCGCAAATATGGCAACCAGACCGCTTTTTCCCAGCACCGCGCTCATGTCTGCATTATTAATATACGTCGAATATATCAACGCACCCATGAAAAGACATGCTGCCCAGAAATACCAGTTTTCCCTAAACACCGTAAATCTGCTGCAATACAGCACAAAGAAAGATACTATCAGCAGAGCTCCGAAAACATATCTTACTGCAGGAAGTATTTTAACCACAAATGGTATTATCTCCACCTCATATGGCAGATAAAAAGCTGCCATGGAAACAATGAATATCACTACTCCAAGGAAGCCGTTTAATATTTTTCTTACTGTTATTTCAACTGCGTTCATAATAACCTCGCGTTGCTGTTTTATTTAAGAGTTTGTTATTATAACACTATTCTTCCGAAGATTCTACATTTACGCTCAGTCTGCCGGATATGCATTGCCTGTCTTCTTGCTGGGGCGTCTTAAATACCTGTCCCGTCAAATATGGGAATAAAGCTCTCATCTGCAGTGTCTTCTCCCTGTATCATGCACTGCTCTATACCCAGCCCTATGGCATAGTCCACTACCTCGTCGTATTCTCCGGCCGTAAGCTTTCTGTTTAATTCCGGTGCGCTGAAATCCGTCCGCATCGGGGTATACTGGCTCATCAGTGAGATCCATATTCTGTTTCCGTAAGTTTCATAAAGATATTTAAGGACATTTTTGCTGTCCTCAATCTGCCCCGGTATCACCAGATGCCTTACGCAGACTCCCCGCTTCATCAGCCCGCACTCTTCGATGTCTTCTTTTGTATAGCATGGAGAGTTCGTCTGATCGTATCCGCTTTGTTCTGCGTGATTTTCAGCATTATTCTGGTCGCAGCCGCCTTGCTTTGCATAATTTTCGGCATTATTCCGGTCATTCAGTTCACGGCCGAAACCATCATGCAAGCTTTGTAACCCTGCCGTTTCTTCCTCACGTGCACTGATAAACTCAGCTTCTCCTGCCTGCTCTGCCATCCACGCCAGGGATTTCTTCGCATATTCCGGATAGTCCGGGGCATTCATGTACCTGCTGCCAAGTGCGGCAGATAAAGTCTTGAAATCCGGAAGCCATATGTCCACCAGACCTTTAAGCGGCTCCAGCATTTCGGCCTTTTCATAGCCACTGCTGTTCCAGATTACAGGGATGGTCAGGCGAATCTCTTCCCAGCCTTTTCCATAAGCCTTTCCTGTGCCCTCAAAATCTCTGGGATTCACTCCATTTTTTGCTGCTTTAATAGCCTCCGCTATCAGTGGAATATATGGTGTTCCCGTTACCAGGTTTATGTTGTGGGCGCCCCGCAGCTGCTGTTCGATGAAGATCTCCGCCAGTCTTTCCGTCGTTATTTCTATTCCAAAGCTGTCATTTCCTGAGATCTGATAATTCTGGCAGTATATGCATCTAAGATTACAGCCGGAGAAAAAAACAGTACCGCTCCCTCTCCAGCCGGATAAAAAAGGCTCCTCAAAATAGTGGAGCCCGGCACGTGCTGCCCTTAAGTGCTCCGGTGCGCCGCAGAAACCTTTTCTTAATTTCCTGTCCACACCACACTCTCTCGGGCACAATATGCATTTTTTCATTACATCATCCATCATACTTTTATGATTTTTAGCTTTTAGGAAGAGCTTTTTCATTAAGCGGCGACAGCACCACTTCGCATTTCCTTCTGGTTTCATTCATATCAATTATTCTTTGGTTTTCAGAGCCCCTGAAAGAAAGCATCAGATTTTTCTTTGCCAGTACAAATGGCCCATCCACCAGGATATCCACGTAGGAGAGCAGCTCATCCGTCACGTCCGTATGTTTTTTTCCGCCCGGCAGCAGATCTTCATAAAGGTATCCCGAAAATGCCCAGACATTCTTGTCCGGAAACTGCGTCTTCACCTTTCTCATGAAGCCGATCAGTGCCAGCTGATTTTCCTCCTCAAAAGGATCTCCTCCCAGAAGAGTCAGGCCCGCCACATAAGCCGGTTTAAGGCTTTCTAAGATTTCCTCTTCTATTTTCTCAGTAAACGGCTCGCCGTTTGCAAAGCTCCATGTGTCCGGCTGAAAGCAGCCTTCGCAATGATTTCTGCATCCGGATACAAACAAAACTGTCCTGACTCCGGTGCCGTTTGCTATGTCACAATATTTTATGCCTGAATAGTTCATGAATTCTCCTCATTAACTTGACGCTGACACTTAAAAATAGTATATTAAGTGCAGGAAAGCCACCGGTATACGGTCGGCCCTGTTGTTGGTTAAATAACCGCTAACCTTGGTCGGGGGCGGTTATTTTTTTGCAATAAATACTTAAAGCGGCGCACGATCAACACTCGTCCGCCGCTTTTATTTACTGCAATGCCTCTTTTACAGATGCAGCACCCTGTCCTTGATCTCCTGGGTACGGCCCTGATTCCAGAACTGGGTTCCGATATAGCCGCAAGTACGGCGGGCAACGTTCATCTTATCCTGGTCCTTGTTGCCGCAGTTAGGGCACTCCCAGATCAGCTTGCCGTTTTCATCTGTGATGATCTGGATTTCTCCGTCATATCCACATACCTGGCAATAATCACTCTTGGTATTCAGCTCTGCATACATGATGTTGTCATAGATGAACTGCATTACCGAGATAACTGCATCAATATTGTCCTTCATGTCAGGAACCTCAACGTAGCTGATGGCGCCTCCCGGCGAAAGTGCCTGGAACTGAGACTCAAACTTCAGCTTGTCAAATGCATTGATTTCCTCTGTTACATGAACATGATAGCTGTTTGTGATGTAGTTCTTGTCTGTAACGCCTTCGATCTTGCCGAATCTCTTCTGCAGGCATTTAGCGAACTTGTATGTTGTAGACTCAAGCGGTGTGCCGTAGATTGAGAAGTCCATGTTCTCCTTAGCCTTCCACTCTGCGCAGGCATCGTTCAGCCTCTGCATCAGCTTAAGTGCGAACTCTGTGCCGCCCGGCTGCGTATGGGAAACACCCTTCATATACATTGTACACTCATGCAGTCCCGCATACCCCAGGGAAATGGTTGAATATCCGCCAAACAGCAGTGGGTCGATAACCTCGCCCTTCTTAAGTCTTGCCAATGCACCGTTCTGCCACAGAATAGGAGCGGCATCTGACTTTGTTCCCATCAGTCTGTTATGTCTGCACATAAGTGCCTCATAGCAAAGCTGCAGCCTCTCCTCCAGGATTTCCCAGAACTTTGCCTCATCCTTGCCTGAAGAACATGCAACGTCTACAAGGTTAAGAGTTACAACGCCCTGATTGAAACGTCCGTAATACTTAGGCTTGTCATTTTCGTCTCTGTATGTGGTCAGGAAGCTTCTGCATCCCATACAAGGATAGCAGTGGCCTTCCCCTGCCTTGTCTACCTTCAGTTCCAGCATCTTCTTCTCAGAGATGTAATCCGGAACCATTCTCTTGGCTGTACACTGAGCTGCCAGTCTTGTCAGGTCAAAATATTTTGTGCCCGGATTTACATTATCCTCTTCCAGCACATAGATCAGCTTAGGAAATGCAGGTGTAATGTATGTGCCCTTCTCGTTCTTAACGCCCAGAATTCTCTGCTCCAGGGTCTCACGGATTATCAGTGCCAGGTCGTCACGGAGCTGTCCTTCCGGAACCTCGTTCAGATACATGAATACCGTAACGAAAGGTGCCTGTCCGTTTGTTGTCATCAGTGTGGTTACCTGATACTGGATGGTCTGTACGCCCTGCTGGATCTCGTCCTTTACCCGGTCCTCTGTCATGGCCTCCAGCATCTCATCTGTATATTCAAAACCAATCTCATCCAGATTAGCCTTGATCTTCTTGCGGAATTTCTGACGGCTTACATCTACGAAAGGAGCCAGATGTGCCAGTGAAATACTCTGTCCGCCGTACTGGTTTGATGCGACCTGAGCCATTACCTGAGTTGCTACATTACATGCTGTAACGAAGCTCTTTGGTTTCTCGATCATGGTCTCGGAAATAACTGTGCCGTTCTGCAGCATGTCCTCGAGATTTACCAGACAGCAGTTATGCATATGCTGTGCAAAGTAATCTGCATCATGGAAATGGATGATTCCTTTTTCATGAGCCTCAACAATGTGAGCAGGGAGCAGGAATCTCTTGGTGATGTCCTTGCTAACCTCGCCGGCCATGTAGTCACGCTGTACACTGTTGACTACAGGGTTCTTATTGGAATTTTCCTGCTTTACTTCCTCATTCAGGCAGTCGATCAGTGAAAGTATCTGCTGATCGGTTGTATTTGATTTACGCAGAACAGCTCTTTTGTAACGATATGTGATGTAGTTACGTGCAACATTGAAAGCGTTCTGCTCCATGATGTGGTTCTCCACCATATCCTGGATTTCCTCCACGCCAGGTGCACGTCCCAGCAGATTGCACTCCTCTTCAACAGAATTAACGATCAGGTGGATCGTCAGAGGTCTCATACGCTCTGCAGCTGCTACAGACTCATTTGCCTTGACAATGGCAGCCTCAATCTTACTGGCATCAAACTCGACTTCTTCCCCGCTTCTTTTGATGATCTTCATAGTAATCTTTTTCCCCACTTAAATTTATGATCTTTTTTACGTTTCCCGGACTTTAATCATCTTTATACATCCAGCAGTTTTCTTCGTTACATTTAACCGCAGGACATACATCATCTTGTAATATCGTCTTGAACCTTGATGATTGTAACTACATATTGTGGTTCTGTCAATACACAAAAACTATATTTAGTATTTTTTAATAAAAATTTAATAATATATTTTTTATTCTCCGGTAAGCCTTATGGTTAAGTCTATAAATTATGCTCTTTACAGGCTTATAATCATATTTGATATAAATTTTTTCGGATACTCATAGAAAGCCTACGGACGATATCATACCGTCCGTAGGCTCCCATGACATTATTTCATGTCTCCAAATATTTAACAAGTTTTAAAGCATACTAATACTTAAGTACACTTCCTAACACCGGAATTTCAGGCCTTTACAGCTATTCCATTTGTAACGATGTACTTAACGCCATCGATCGTAACTGTGCCTGTTGACTGTGATGCAAACCTGCTGTTCTTTACATAGAAGAGCTTGCTTGAGCTTCCGTCTGCCTTTGAGCATACTGTCTTTACGCCTGAAACGTATTTTCCGCCGCTGACGTAATACCACGTAGTTGCTGAGCCGTCTGCCTTCTGGGCAAGACCTTCTGCTGTGCTGACATACTTTCCATCCTGTACATAGTACCAGGTTGCTGCGCTGCCATCTGCCTTCTTTGCAAGTCCCTTTGCTGTAGAATCATATACGCCATTCTTTACATAATACCAAGCGGTTGTTCCGTCAATAGCATCCTTTACGATACCTGTGTAATCGCTCATAAGGACATCATCAACATAGTAGTTGTACTGGCCGTCTTCAAGGATGAATCCGTTCTTAGTCACTACCCACTTAGCATAAAGAGTTGTACTAACATCTACTGTTCCGTCATTTGCAGTGAAGTCAAACTCATTACCATCTGTACACTCAGCATCAGTATACCAACCCATAAATGTATATCCTTCTTTTGTAGGATTTTCAGGCTTAGTAATTGTTTCTGCGGCTGTAGAAGCCTCTGTTGCCGGATAATCAGCACCCTTTCCTCTGTAGATAACAAGGGAGTTAGCCCAATAGCTTGACTTAATAGTTGTGTTGCTTGTTGATGTCATAGGGTGTGAAAGAACAACCTGTGCCTCAACCTCTGAACCACCCTGTGAATCAAATGTTACTGTACAATCATCCTGTACAATCGCAATTCCATAGAAGAATCTGTACTGATTTTCATAATTTACAAGTGAATTGTACTCGGTGTTTTCTTCTGTTGGAAGAACTGCATCTGCCAGATCGTCACCTGAGATAATTGTTTCAACATATGAAACATTGATCCTTGGCTCAACCGTTGATTCATCCTCAAGAGCCTTAGCTGCAAGAAGCTTTCTGAGTTCGATTGTTGATCCTGCTTCATCATCTGAACCAACAAGGGCCTTGTACTGCTCATAGAAATCATCGTCATAGATTCCCTGAAGGAAGTACCTTGTTGTGCCGAAGAGCTCTTCGTATGTGAAGTTATTACCGTAATGGTCAGATGTATCAAGAAGGAAATAATCATCAGCTGAAACCGTTACATTTGCTTCTTTAAGAAGGTCAACAAGTGTTACACCTTCACCTGTAAATGTACGGAATCCTGTCATGCCGCACTGTGATGATCCATTGGCAAATGTGCTCATCTTTTTAAGCTCTTCTGCTGTCCAGCTCTTTACAACTTTCTGATCATCTGTTGTCTTTGAATCTCCATCAGCATCAACAATGATTGAAAATGCAGGAGCTGTTCCTACATAATATGTCGTATATCCAACGATGTCAGGGTAACCGGCTGTTGTTGCCTTGATGGTTACTTTGTATGTCTGTGATCCAGGATATGTATTGGTGCTCCCATGTTTACTGATGGAGGCGATGAAAGCCAGTTATAAGGCAGGTTCGGAATCTCATAATATTTACCATTCTTTACTGCCTGCAGATCTGACCACTCATTGGTTTCCATACTGTCATATGGTCCACCTGCTGAAAGGACTACGACGTCCGGCTCAATATCATAGACACCTTCCATGCTCAGGATTGTTCCGCCGCCCGAACTGGTGACCGTCTTGGTCACAACTGCATTTTTTGCGCCTATTATCTCGATAACCTGGGCCTGAGAAGACTCTTCCGCATTTACAGAAAGGCCGGTTGATCCGGTTCCATACATAATGGTAACTTTATCTTCCTCTGCAATCTGGGCACTTTTTTCTTTTGCCATTTCCACAGTCTTATCTATAAACTGTGCCATAGCCTCAGCCTCTTCTTCCTTGCCCAGAATTTTTCCTATATTTCTGTAAGCGGAAGCCATATGCTCAATGTCTGCCTCAAAAAATACTGTCGGGATCTTTGTCTGGCTCTGTATCATGTCCATGTCGGATTTAATGGTGGCCTTCCTGTCACCAACGTCAATTACCAGTTGGGGTTCCTCGGCTATCAAAGCTTCCATGTTCAGTGTGGACTTAGCTCCATAAAACTGCCCGAATGTCGGCAGATACCACAGATACTCCGGCAGGTAATCTCTCTGGGCCCTGCTTGGGGAAGATGCCAGTCCCACCAACATTTCAGGGGCAATTGTTATCAGAAACATTGTGGCCGTGGCGCCTGACGGGGCTATCCTGGTAATCTCACTGTCCATGGTGACATTTCTTCCGGCACCGTCGGTTACCTGCATTTTTCCATCCGAAAGTTCCTTTATTTCCACTTCATAATTGGCATATCCATTATCTGACCCTGCGGATGTGCCTGCACACGAACAGCACGAAAGTATCAATGCTGCCGTTATCGCCAGAATCACAATTTTCTTCAATACTCTATTTTCTTTACGCATCTTAATAACTCCCTACACAAAACATTCTGCAAAATAAAAAGGTCCCTCATCCCAATGAAGAACCTTAAATTACAACACGCTCGTGCCCGATATGATTTCCTTCTCCAATGGGAAGACCTGGCGGTTTCCAGCCAGACCCGTTCGGCCCTGGGGCCTCATGTTCTGCGTGCATAGGAATCCTGAAATCCATCTGGACCTCCTCGATTCCCTTAGCACATCAGACTCCGGAATATTTATATTTATTTTATCATTTCCAATACGACATCATAATTCTATTCCATATGAGCAAATCAGTCAATTACAAAAGCCGTTTCCGGCTGTTATTTCAAGTGTATCAATGCATCCCCTTACCGCTTGCGTTTAAACATATAACATCACCTTTTGCTTGTCACTGCATTTACACTTCTAACTTCACCTTTTGATTTCCCCTGCACCGCTATTCATACAAATACCAACTGTACCAGCAGCATATAACATACCGTACCTGCCACTATACTTAAAATAGTATTATGTCTCCATAAATGTAGGCCTACGACCACGGCCACGCTGATCAGCTCCGGCACGAAGGACCCGGCAGACGAAAATGATATATTTTTAAGGCAATACACCACCAGCATCGCCATTACAGCGTAAGGCAGCATGTTGCTTAAGTAAGTTATGAACTGAGGGGCCTTCCGCTTTCCGCCGAAAACAAGGAACGGGATAGCTCGCAGCGCCACAGTGACCACAGCCATTATCAGGATGCCAATGGCGATGTAAAGATTACTTCCTTCAAACATCACTGTCTCCCTCCTCATTTTTATAAGCGATACGGTTAATGATCTGCGGTGCCGAAAGGGCGATAACGATGGCGATCATTGTAGGGATAAGGAAATTGGATGAGCCAAAAATAACTCTGCAGATAATTGCGCAGATTCCGCCGATGATCGTAGGCCAATGCTTCTTAAACATAATGGCAAAGCGTGTGCCAAATCCCGCGCCCGTGCCTGCCTTCTCGCCTGCCTTTGAAACCTCACACCACTGTTCCACCACGACAGTCACAAAGAGAGCTGTCAGCGAAAAATCGATTCCTTCAGTACTGATTGGAATAAATCTTCCCGCCAGGACACCGATGATGGTTCCTGCCACCCAGTAGCTCTGATCAAAAAGCGATACAAGCAGATAAAACTTTGAATTATTATTGCGCTTATCTGCGTCGTCCTTGCAAAGGAGGGAGTATGTCTCATCAGTCAGTGCAAAAATAAGATACGGCTTTCTCTTTCCCGTTCCCTTGTATTTTTCAAGCATCGAAAGGCCATACAGCAGATGTCTTGCATTTACAGCCAAAGTGGTGATAGCCATGGTGATAAATCCCACTCCGCCCACAAAAAGGTCGATGGCCACATACTGCATTGATCCCGCAAAAATAAAAACGCTCATTAAAATAGGCCACCATATTCCAAGTCCCTTGGAATATGCCAGCATGCCAAAGCCCGTACCAAGCACAATATAGCCTGCCAGAACAGGAAGACTTTTTACAAACGCCCGGCGCACAAGTCCCGCACTGTCGTGTTTTGATGTTAGATCATCCTCTTCCCCGGCATCCATAGTATTTGCAAGGTTTTCAGTTTCTGCAATGTTTACTGACTTTTCTTCAGTATCTTCACTATTTGCTTGAGTTTCTTCAATTTCTGCGCTCATGACCGATATTCTACCAAAATCATTCTGCACATTCTACAGCAATTTCAATAAAAATAACGTACTTCACAGCATTTAGCGCAGCGGCACTTTCATCAAGCCCGTATAATTTCTGTCCGTATAATAAGTTTTTTTGAACGTAAGAATGAAATTTCCAGTTTGATACCATAATTTTTCTTGCCCAAGGGAAAGATGTACAGTTTGATACTCACGCATTTTTTACAGCCTACAAAAGATTTTCAATTTGATACCACGCCTCAGCCTCCATATGCATAAGATATTCGGTTTGATACCGCATTTTTTCTGCCTCATGTAAAAGATTGTCGGTTTGATACTTTTGTACTCAGTATCAAACCGACAATCTTTCACGTCGTCCTTAAATTATGCGGTATCAGACCGAATATCTTACGTTGTCCGCCTCCACTCACGGTATCAAACTGCAAATCATTTACATGTGTTCCTGTCACTCATGAGTATCAAACTGTAAATCTTCCGCCTGATGAACGCTCATCAACATCGCTCCAGTATCAAACTGTAATTTTTAAGATGTAACCACAAGCGGGTAGAACGCCTTTCTTTATCAAATGGTCCACTAACCCCGTCCCCATGGTTCACCAGATAAAATTAGCCTTTACAGCCTCACCGTTATCGATAAGAATGTTCTCACCTGTCATCGACTTATTGATGCAGGCAATAAAGTATGTCCACTGGGCAATCTCAGAAGCATCTGCCCACTTGTGAAGCAGTGACTCACTTAAAACAGCTTCGTAAAGTTCAGGGCTTTCCAGGATGTGCTTGTTAAGGTCAGTGATAACACCGCCCGGGCAAAGGCTGTTGGCGCAGGCTCCGTACTTAGCCAGGCGGATTGCCAGGTTCTTGGTGTATGAAACCAATCCGCCCTTGGAGGCCGCGTAATGAGGAAACTCTGAGCCTGTCAGTCCTGATGATGATGCGATGTTTACCACGGATTTTATATTTTCCTGGAATGCATAGAATTCCGTCAGATTAACTGTAGCTGTGAGATTAACAGCGATATCATACTCTGTCTGGGTCTGGATGCCGGCGCAGTTAACCAGCACCTCCACTCCTTCAATCTCCGGATAGTCCGTGTCGGTTATGTCGTGTATTACATGTACATAATTCGGATGCTCCAGCACCGCCGGATTGATATCCATTCCGATGACCTGATGACCGCCTCCTATGAACATTTCAACTATTGCACTTCCGATGCCGCCGCTGGCACCTGTAACTAAAACTCTCATTTTTGCCTCACTTTCCTGCAGCCAGCTGCCTCTTCCTAAATTCAAAGTAAGCTGCGCCCACGTTATTCTTCTCCCAGCTCTTGGCCACTCTGTAGCCGATTGGTGAGAAAATAACTTCACACAAAAGCTCTACTACAGCACCTGTTGCCGCACATACCACGCACTGAAGCAATGTCCAGCCAAAGAAGTTGTGCGATACGATCAAGGCAAAAACCAGATTGTCCACGAACTGTGCAATCAGTGTCGATATGTAGGATCTGATGGCAAATGTTCCGAAACCGCCTTTCTTTGCCAGCTTGCCCAGAGCCCAGTTAAGCCACGCATTTACCACAGCCGAAACCACAAATGCGATGGAAGATCCCAGAAGCACATACCAGGTTCCGCCGAATGTATTATCCAGGGCATTGTTCAGCAGGCTCTCGCTGCCGTCCACATAAGACTCGCCCCACATTCCCGGGATTTTGCTTCCTATAAAAAGCATAAGCACAATGAACAGGTTCACGATCAGCGCCATTACTGAGACGATGGTTGATGCGCGCGGACCGAAATGCTTGGTTATCATGTCCATTACCAGAAATGTCAGCCATGAAAAAATGATGCCGCAGTCGAGAGCAAGCCAGCTAAATGGCAGGTCCACGCTTTTATTGGCAAGCAGATTCATGGAAACGATTGACAATACAAATAATGCTAAAACTACACCCGGGATACTTCTTTCGAGAAGCAGCACTTCCGAAAGAAAACTTTTGATTTTCTTCATTTTAAGATTCTCCTTGTTTTTTATTGTTATGGAGATGGTTGAGCAAGGTAACATCTCCTTCAGCGTGTGGATTTTAATACGGATTTTCAGATTTGTAAAGCCATAATTTATGCCCTCATCTTCCTCATGTGGCATGTATTTTTTTCACTAATTTCGCCTTTTGATATGCATCACAACATTTTTCTTTAATTATCACAATATTTATCTTGCATTTTCACAGAATTTTCATTATTATCATAACATTGGATTGATTGATAAGTTTTGCTGATATCTTTTAAAAGTAATGCTTATCGCGTGTGGTATTAATATTTTTTATATAAGGAGATAATTCTATGACATTCAGTGACATCATTGGAGTTATCGACGATTGGGCGTGGAGCTACCCTCTGCTGATCCTTCTCGTTGGTACAGGTGTTTTCCTGAGCTGCAGACTGTTCTTCGTCCAGTTCAGAAAATTCGGTTTCTCAATGAAATCTACATTGGGAAAGGTATTCTCAAAAACAAAAGCCGGCAAAGGTGAGGTTACTCCTTTCCAGGCTCTTACAACAGCTCTTGCAGCTACAGTTGGTACAGGTAACATCGTAGGTGTTACAACAGCCATCATCATGGGTGGTCCGGGTGCCGTATTCTGGATGTGGCTTTCAGCCCTCCTCGGCATGTGTACAAAGTTCTGCGAGGTTACACTGTCAGTTCGCTACCGTGAAAAGAACAAAAAGGGTGACTGGGTCGGCGGACCTATGTACTACATCAAAAACGGTATGGGGAAGAACTGGACATGGCTCGGCGTTCTCTTCTGTATCTTCGGTGCCCTCGCAGCTTTCGGTATCGGAAATGCTACACAGGTTAACTCAATCGCTGAGTCAATCTCTACAGCCATCGACAGCCTTGGTGGAAATACAGGCGCTGACATGCTGACATTCCTCGGCTCTGACTTCAAGCTCAGCTACCTTATCGTAGGTATCGTAGTTGCCATCATCGTAGCGTTCGTAGTTATCGGCGGTATCAAATGGATTGGTAAGATCACAGAAAAGATCGTTCCTTTCATGGCCATTGTTTACATCGTTGCAACACTGATCATCATCTTCGCTGACATCAGATTCGTCGGCAAAGTATTTGAAATGATCTTCGTTTCAGCCTTCAGCCCTAAGGCATTTGTCGGCGGTGCTGTCGGTATCACAGTTCTTACAGCCATGAAGCGTGGTGTAGGACGTGGATGCTTCTCTAACGAAGCCGGTATGGGTTCTGCTCCTATGGCACACGCAGCTACAGCAGAGACAAATCCTGTCCGTCAGGGTCTCTTCGGTATCTTCGAAGTATTCATGGATACAATCGTTATCTGCTCGCTTACATGTATTACAGTTCTGTGCACATACTGCGCAAGCGGCAATACAACATTTGAGTTTGGTGTAAGCTCAGGCGGTGCAGCCATCGTTTCAGCAGCACTTGGTTCAATCCTGTCTGCTCCTGTTGGTTCCATCATCATCGCTCTGTGCCTTTCATTGTTTGCACTTTCAACAGTCCTCAGCTGGTCTCTTTACGGAGTGCGCTGCTGTGAGTTCCTGTTCAAGGGCAACCAGGTCGCAGTTACCATCTACAAGGTTATCTTCATTCTCTTCGTTATCATGGGATCAACACTTTCCCTTGCAGACGTTTGGAACATCGCGGATATCCTTAATGCCTGCATGGCAGTACCTAACCTTATCGCACTTATCGTTCTCAGCCCACAGGTTGTTAAGCTTGCTAAAGAGTTCTTCAGCAATGTTAAAGGCGGCAAGGACATGAACCCTGAGGTTTGGACCGCACCTGAGAAATAATCGGATAAAACATCAGTTTAAACTTTAGTTGCAAAAGACTTTAACTTAAAAACGGATGGGCTTTGAAGAGCCCATCCGTTTTGTAATTATTTCTGTAATTTTATCAGGATTTCAGTCACCAGTACAACAAATCACATTATCCACTTTATATTTCTGTTGTAATCAGAGATCTTCTATGTTATTTACCAGATGCTGCTATCTGACTGACTTGTTCTTTGTCCAAACCGGTCTTTGAAGCAATTTCATCCACTGAATGCCCCAGCTCAAGCATGGCTTTAACGCCTATGGCTATTCCATCTTTTCGGCCTTCCTCCAGGCCCTCTTCTCTTCCTTCTTCTCTTCCTTCTTCACGGCCTTCTTCTCTTCCTTCTTCACGGCTTTCAATGCTTTGCAGCTCCAACCTTCTCTCAAACGTGTAATCTAACATAAGTGACTTTGTTACCTCCTCCCGGCGTTTTTTCAGGAAATCGCTCAGGATTCCCTCCTCAATGCATTCGTCTATTGCCCTGTCAAGGGCATCCTTAAGGTTATTATTTTCCATTTCTTTCTTCCGTACCTTTTCCACAAAATATGAATACTGATCCAGCACTTTACATTTCTTTAACAGTTCCATATTCCTGCCGGCATTGATGTTATACATCATGACTTCAACCTCAACCCCGGGCTTTAACAAGGTCTGCTGAGTGCTTCTTATAAACGAATCTGACAGCTTGAGGTTTAATATATCTTTCTGTTCTGATTTTCCGTTATAAAACACCACAAAATACGGTGTGGGGATTTTCACAATCTTTGAACTGTATAAATCCTTGTTGTTTATAAAACTTTCCAGCTGCTTAGGCAGATAGAACAAACACCTTAACGGCATGTTGGGGTTGAAGGTACTCTGGTGCTCAAATATGTTCAGCTGATAATCAATTATGAATGACGCATCATTCCGTACCGTCAGCGAAATACCGTTTTCTACTGTTGTTATTGTTACCATTCCAGGATCATCATAGGATGTTCCGTTCAACGCATTATAAATGCTCAGCGCGTTTTCAGGGTCTTCAAGCAGCATGCTGAAGACA
>R11__coassemble_943_pt1 | contig 17447 bp, 12 predicted proteins | sample R11__metabat2_high_PE_009 | metagenome-assembled genome bin R11
TTATCCACATTATCCACATTATAAGCTTTGCAAAAACAAGCCTATTTTGCCCGATTTGTCAACTACTTTCTTTTAATTTTTTTATGTGTTATATTCCCCTAGGTTTTGACAAGCCGGAAGGAAAATTATGAGCAATTTTAAACTGCAGCAGGAAGGACTTTCGAGTTCAACCAGCATACCTAACAATTTCATAGAGAATTTCATGCCGACTGCTGCGGGTGAATTTGTAAAGATTTACATTTACCTTCTGAAGTGTGTATCTGAAAATACAAGCGAGCTTTCCATCTCCCGGATAGCCGATGTCTTTAACGATACTGAAAAGGATGTTACGAGAGCTCTCAAGTATTGGGAGAAAAAGGGACTTCTAAAGCTTGCCTTTGATGAGGATGGTGCTTTGACTTCTCTTGTCCTTAAAGATGCAGATCAGCTTCAGCCTACCAATATTACCAGGGAGTCTGTGCCTGATGATGAAACGGCCGCCGGGCTGCCTGCTGCCTCTGTCATCCCTTTTGCTGCATCCGAAGATGCCGCTGCCACACCGGAACCAAAACAGTATTCCCGTGCCGAGCTTGAAACCTTTTCAAAATCCGAAGATAACAGCATGCTGATCTTCGTTATACAGAAACTCATCGGCAGGACAATGACCAGCGCTGACATCAATACCATCATGTTCTTTGAGGATACTTTAAACTTCCCTCAGGACCTGATTGAATACCTCTTTGAATACTGCGCCGAAAAGAAAAAAACAAGCCGGCGATATATAGAAAAGACCGGCATTGCCTGGGCTGAGCAGGGCATTAGTGATGTTCAGGGTGCCAAGCTCATCAATGCTGTTTACTCTGAAAACTGCTATCCTGTCATGAAGGCTTTCGGACTGACCGGAAGAAATCCTGCGAAGGAAGAATGCAGATACATTGACCGCTGGGTTCTTTCTTACGGTTTTTCTCTTGACATGATCCTTGAAGCCGTAAACAGAACCATAAATACTATTCATCAGCCAAGTTTTGAGTACGCTGATTCAATTTTGAAGAGATGGAAAGCCGACAACATTGCCACCATCGACGATGTAAAACGCTCTGACAGCGAATTTAATCAAAGAAACTCTTCCAAATCCGCTGCGTCTTCTGCTAATATAAGCAGGAAGAAAGCTGCGTCAACTTCATTCAATAGTTTTGACCAGAGAACCTATGATTATGACGCTCTTGAAGCAAAGCTGGTAAACAAAAAATAATGGGAATCACACGCGGGGCCATTGAGTCCATCTTAAAAGAATACGAAGAGACTAGGCAATCCCACGCCCAGGAGCGTGACGCAAGGATTGCTGAAATTGACAGGCTAATTCCGCAATACTTGGAACTTGACTCACAGATAACTTCTCTTTTTGTCAGAAGATCCATGCTCCGGCTTAAGGCGGAAGATGGTTTATCGGATGATGAACTTAAAAAAAAGATTTCTGAGCTTTCTGAAAGAAAAGCTTCGCTTCTTGAATCCGCCGGATTTTCGGCTTCCGACCTTGAGCTTTCATACACCTGTCCTTTGTGCAAAGACACCGGATATCTGGAAAACGGTGCAATGTGCAAATGCTTTAAGGCCCGGATCATAGAAAAACTCTACGACTTTTCCCACATCCGTGGTATTCTTAAGAGGGAAAACTTTTCAACATTTAATTTTAAATATTACGACGGTGAAAAGGCTGTTGATGCAAACGGTTCTACCGCTCTTGACGTTGCAAAGGATGCGGTGCGGATTTCAAAGGAATTCATCGCTGATTTTAATAAAGCTGCCGGAAACCTCTTCCTTTCAGGAGGTACGGGAGTTGGCAAGACTTTCCTTTCCAACTGCATTGCAAAAGAACTGATCGAACAGGGTCACTCTTGTATATATCTGTCAGCTGTCCGCTTTTTTGACATACTTGCTGACAGTACTTTTTCAAGGGGCGAAGAGGGAGACCTCCCGGCCAAATTAATATATGACTGTGATCTTCTCATAATAGATGATCTGGGCACGGAGATGATCAATTCATTTGTCCAGACGCAGTTATTCAACTGCATTAACGAAAGGATAATCAGACAGAAATCTACCATCATTTCTGCCAACCTTTCGGCCAAAGACCTTCAGGAGAAATACTCGGAAAGAGTTTTTTCACGTGTAATCAGCAATTACACGATAATAAAATTATATGCTCGGGACATTAGAATACAAAAAGCTTTGGAGGATTAACATTTATGCTGCGCGAAGAAATTGAAATTAAATCACTTCCGGTAGGCAAGCTAGGAATCATCGCCATGAAGGGCTGTGAACAGCTGGCATCAAACATCGACTATTACCTGTCTTCATGGAGAAAAGCCAGAGACAGTGAACACAAGACCGCTTTTGGTCTTGACGGCTATGAAAGAGACACTTACCTTGTTAAAACAGACTGCCCCCGTTTCGGTTCAGGCGAGGCCAAAGGCGTTCTCATCGACTCCGTAAGAGGTATGGACATTTTCATCATCTGTGACGTCTGCAACTGCAGCATAGAGTACAAGATGACAGGCATGATAAATCATATGTCTCCTGATGATCATTATTCAGATCTTAAGAGAATAATATCTGCCATTGGAAAGAAGGCAAACCGTATCAATGTCATCATGCCTTTCCTTTATGAAAGCAGACAGCATAAACGTACCCAGAGAGAGTCTCTTGACTGTGCAATGGCTCTTGAGGAGCTGTATTCAATGGGCGTTGAAAACATCATCACCTTTGATGCCCATGACCCGCGTGTCATCAACTGTGCTCCTATGGACAATTTTGAAAACATCAGGCCTTCTTATCAGTTCCTTAAGTACCTGTGCAAGGTTGAAAAGGATATTAAATTCGACAAGGATCATCTCCTTATGATAAGCCCTGACGAAGGTGCCATGGACCGTGCAGTTTACTTTGCATCTGTCCTTGGAATTGACATGGGAATGTTTTACAAGAGACGTGACTATTCTCAGGTTGTCAACGGCTCTAACCCTATTGTTGCTCATGAATACCTTGGAATCAGTCCCGAAGGAAAGGATGTCATTATTGTGGATGACATGATCTCTTCGGGCGGTTCAATGATCGACACCGCAAAAGAATTAAAGAAGCGCGGTGCAAGAAACGTATATGTATTCTCTACATTCGGCCTCTTTACCAACGGTTTTGATAAATTTGACAAAGCTGTTGAAGACGGTCTCATTAAGAGAGTTCTTACAACTAACGGAACTTACCAGAGCCCTGAACTCCTCTCACGTGACTATTATACAAGTGTTGATATCAGCAAGTTCACATCTTACTTCATTGACTCCCTGAATCACAACGCTTCTATCAGTGATCTCCTTGATCCGTCAAATAAGATCAAGGAACTTATCAAGGATTACCGTCTGGAGCAGCAGGCCCGTGAAGGCAAGTAATTAATTATATGATTTAAGTGAAAAGGCATGACCTGAATGGGTCATGCCTTTTTATATAATGTCTGCTTCACCTGCAAACCTCTGTTTAATTTTATGCGTAATTATTTTGTAGCCTTCTTATATCTGTTGATAGCACAGATTATGGCTTTAAGCGGAGCCAGATTAATATTATGGCTTAAACCTACCCCGAAATAATCTGTGCCATCTTCTGCGCGAAGCTGGATATACGCAACGGACTGTGAATCAGAACCCTTTGTCAGGGCATGGCTCTTATAATCCACAAAACTCAGCATGTTCATCTTCTCTCCCTTAATGGCATTAAAGAAGGCATCGATTGGTCCGTTTCCCTCTCCCTGAACATTAAACTGTGTCACTTCTTCCTTCTGTGAGATATGCTGTATTGTACCGAAGAAACTTACAACGCTTTCCCCGTTAACAGTCTCTTCATGGAATACATGCTTAAGCAGCTTGTAAGGTCTTTCCTCTCCCAGATACTCTGCAGTAAAAAGCTCCATAATATGATCCGGCTTCAGCTCTTTTCCTACACGGTCGCTTTCTGCCTGAACAACTGCGCCGAATTCCGGATGCATTGCCTTCGGCATATCAAATCCAAACTTATGATTCATTATGAAGGCTGCTCCGCCCTTGCCGCTCTGGCTGTTGATACGGACAGGCTCATACTCACGGCCCAGATCCGTAGGGTCTATAGGCAGATACGGAACCATCCATTTCTCTGACTTATGGTCTGCCATGTAATTAAAGCCTTTATTAATGGCATCCTGGTGGCTTCCTGAAAATGCTGTAAATACAAGATCTCCTCCGTATGGCTGACGCTCGGGAACTCTCATCTTTGTGCAGCGCTCATACATCTCACGGATCTTGTCAATCTTGCTGAAATCCAGCTCCGGATCAACACCCTGAACATACATGTTCATGGCTACTGTGATCATATCAACATTTCCTGTACGCTCGCCGTTTCCAAAAAGGCATGCCTCAACTCTTTCAGCGCCTGCAAGAAGTCCAGCCTCTGTGGTGGCAACTCCGCATCCTCGGTCATTGTGCGGATGAAGTGAAATGATGGCGCGCTCACGGCCCGGAAGTACACGGATAAAATATTCAAGTTCATCTGCGAACTGGTTCGGCATGCAGTTTTCAACTGTTGTTGGAAGGTTCAGAATGACTCTGTGATCCTTATCTGCATGAAGTGCATCCAATACTGCTGCGCAAATCTCAGCTGCAGCATCCATCTCTGTTCCCATGAATGACTCAGGTGAGTACTCATAGCGAAGATCCATGCCCGATGCGATTACCGGCTGTGCCATCTCATAGATCAGCTCGGCTGCATCAACCGCGATTTTCTTAACGCCTTCCACATCTGTTCCGAATACAACCTCTCTCTGGAGAGTTGATGTGGAATTATAAAAATGAAAAATTACATGCTTTGCTCCCTGGATTGCTTCGAACGTCTTCCTGATAAGATGTTCTCTTGCCTGAACAAGCACCTGTATGGTCACATCATCAGGAATATGTCCTCCTTCTATCAGTTCACGGCAGATCTCATAGTCCGTATCCGATGCACTCGGGAAGCCTATCTCTACTTCCTTGACACCGATCTCGTCCACCAGCATATGGAACATTTCCAGTTTTTCCTGCATGTTCATCGGATCTATCAGCGCCTGGTTTCCATCACGCAGATCCACAGAACACCAGACCGGTGCCTTCTCTATCACCTTGTCCGGCCATGTACGATTTTCTATCGGCTGCGGAACAAATGGTATATATTTATCATAACCTTTCATCAATAAACCCCCACTATCAATTTATGTCAAGCTCAACCGGACAATGGTCCGATCCGTAAATGTCTGCGAGTATCTTAGCATCAACGAGCCGGTCTTTCAAGGCTTGAGATACTATGAAGTAGTCTATACGCCATCCTGCGTTCTTCTCTCTTGCATGGAATCTGTATGACCACCAGGAATATTTCTGTTCCAGATCCGGATAGAAATATCTGAAGGTATCAATCAGCCCACAGTCAAGAGCGATGCTCATCTTTTCCCGTTCCTCGTCGGTAAATCCGGAATGTCCTCTGTTGCTTTTGGCGTTCTTGATATCGATTTCCTTATGAGCCACGTTCAGGTCTCCGCAGTAGATCACCGGCTTTTTCTCTTCCAGCTTCTTAACATATGCCAGAAAGGCATCTTCCCAGGACATGCGGTAATCAAGTCTTTTCAGCTCCTCGCCGGAATTCGGGACATAAACCGTAATAAAAAAGAAATCCTCAAATTCCAGAGTGATGACCCTGCCTTCCGTGTCATGTTCCGGTATTCCCAGACCGTAGAAAACCGCCATCGGCTCCTTTTTCGTAAATATTGCAGTACCCGAATAACCCTTTTTCTCCGCGTAATTCCAATATTGCTGGTATCCCGGCAGGTCCATCTCTATCTGTCCTGCCTGCAGCTTGGTTTCCTGCAGGCAGAATATGTCTGCATCGGCCTCGTTAAAGAAATCCATGAAACCCTTCCCCATGCAGGCTCTTATTCCATTTACGTTCCACGATATAAATTTCATCATTCCTCCATGTCCACAACATATGTATGCCCGGTTGTCTGGAATATGCTGTCAAGATAATCCCAGGTCAGAACAACCTTTTCGTTAGTAGCAATGTTGTACATAGTAATATTGTCATTGCTGTCATATCCAAAGAATATGAAAGACTCTCCATCATGCTCCCATACGATCGGTATCTTTGAACCGGTATAGTACATTGCCTCTGTCAATGTGATACCTGTTACATTTATCAGCTTATCTTCTGCAATATTTCTTATCGCATTGTCGAATGTGGTAGAGCTGAGTTCAACAGAGCTTGGGATAATTCCCCTCTTGTAGAACAGTGAGCCGTCTGCTTTCAGCACTATTCCCCGCTGATCATATGCCAATTCAATGGCATCAGCCGGATTTGCTTCAATACTGATAACCTCTCCCTTGGCATAAACATAGTACATGCCGCTGTCTTCGAGCATGTCCGTAACATCTACGGTTTTTTCATCTGTAAAGAGCACCTTTGCATTTGTATTGATATTAAGTGTTCCTGCAGATGTGGTGCTGTCGGCAAACACCGCATAGTATACTGTTCTTTTGACCTCTTCATATTCTGAATAGGTTTCCATTTCAGGATATGCTTCTATTTCATTGGCAAATAACGTATAGTCGTCGGAAGCCGTATAGCCTTCATCTGTCTTAACAACTTTCTTAAGTACTACACGGTTATATTCATCCACCGCTCCCGTATACCAGCCATCCCCGGCCGATACTTCGGTCTGTACCTCAAGAGTGTCATCCACGACCTTCATGTCCTTCATCAGAAGATACTGGGTGCCGCTTGCCTCTTCCATCAGTTCGCCTTCAGTTCCCTGACCATACACGAGTTCCTCATTTAAAAATCCCAGAACTTTAATGCAGCATCCGGAATCCGCCTTCACCTTGTAGCTCTTTTCCGTCTCCATGTTCAGCACAGTAATTGACTTGGCATCATTTTCCTTGCCGCCATCCTGCCATGCAATGATATGATTATCGTAATGGATCTTGTATGTTCCATCCTCCAATGTATCTGTAATGAGTTCAGCCTCATCGTTATCCAGATTCATTTTGTAAAGATACTTATCCATTATTACATACAGATCATTATCGGAATTCAGATAAAACAGGTCTCCCACAGAGTTTTTAAGTATCTCATACGGCATGGCGGAAGGGATGAATATCTCTTCTTCAACTTCTTCTCTGTCGGCATGATAGGTATACATTCCGATACCGACCTTGCCCTCGTGTATTCCGGCATTCATATAACCGTAAACAATAAACTGTATATCGCCTTCATCAGAAACCTTTATCAACCTTACATCATGCTGATCATAATTTCCTCTCTCATCGTCGGTACCTGATGAAAATGAGAATATCCTTTTCAGGGTTTTAGTCTCCGTCTCCATGGCCCACAAGGTGTTGTTTGCCACAAAACATGACAATGTCTGTGCCCTGTTGCACATCATGTTGACATCCTTATCACTGATGATACCGAGCTTTGCAGATTTTGTCCCCATGACATCCTCTTCCTGCGGATCAAAGATCTCATCCACTGTTCTGTCATAGTCCAGAACATATTCATATGTATCTGTTAACCTGACCCTGTAATACTCACTGACGTCATAGTATTCAGTAGTTTCGTCTTCATTTCTGGATACCCGGTAGCTGAAAAGCAGATGTGCAATCTCTCCGTCAATATCCAGGACTTCCATATTGATATCAGACGCTACGGAAACCTTCATGGTTCCCCACGAGATTCCGGAAATTGACGAGTAAAGCGTAATGTCACTGAAATCCGTATTATCATTGTACCAGTAATTAGTAGACAGCATACTGAGCACAAATTCCTCAGACTCATCATTATTTATGCTGTATATGGCCTTATTGAACTTTTCTGCCAGCTCTATCTGCTCTTTAAGGGGACTTGTTGTATCTCTTAATACCCTGGTGTAGTAGTGAATATTCTTACCGTCATCACAGGTCAATGTGATATCCAGGATATATTCCTTTCCGTCATCAATAAGATTATCCATCTTAAGAGTACATGTCATCTCATCCTCTTCGGTATTCAGATCAGCTGAGCTTCCGGTCTGTATCAGATTATCGCTGTCTGCATCAGTTACAGTAAAATCTACCGAAGCTATGCTGTTTCCATAAAGATTTATCTTTACGGGGATATCATAAGTATCCTGAAGAACGTACACATTCCTCCTGATATAATGAATGTCCATGTCATCAGTGTAACCATGCAGCAGGTTTATATCCTTATCTGCAAAAACAAACTCCACTGTCGGCAGGGACGCCGCTGTCATGGCCTCATATTTAATCTCAGACTCCGCCTGTTTCTTCCTGTTTGTATACACAAAAAAGAAAACTGCAGCTGCGATTACAAGCACAATAAAAGCGCCGATCGCTATGAGCAGCACTTTATTGCGGTAAGCCCAGTTTCTCCGGGCATATACTTTATATGTTGAACGACGTTTTTTCCTGTTTCTCATGCAGCTTATTATAACGGCTTTAGTTCCAGCTCTCAAGGAAATAACTGATTATTATTTCAAAGAAACTGTGAAATATACCTTGGTTCCTTCCCCCTCTTTACTTTCAATCCAAATTTTTTCATTAAGTTTGCAGATAAGTTCTCTGGCAATGGCCAGTCCAAGTCCGCTGCCTCTATAAGTCCTTGCATTGGAGCCTCTGTAGAAACGCTCACCTATATGGGATATTTCCGACTCTTTTATGCCTATCCCATTATCTGAAACACATACAATAGCTTTCTTATGCTCACGGACTGCACTTAACTCAACCTGCCCAGCTTCCGCTCCTACAAATTTAATGGCATTATCCAGCAATATTTCCAGCACCTGACTGGTTGAATCCGGATCCGTATCCATATCCGGCATTGTTTTAATTTCATCACTGACATTAAATTCAATTTCCATCAGGTCACAAATTGATTCATATTTTTGGCAGACATCATCAAAAACTTCTGCAGATGATGCTCTTTTTTTAATGACATGCCCGTAATCTCCCTGAAGTTTGGAAAGCTGAAGTATGTTTCTTATCATTCTCTCCTGCCGGTTGGCTTCCCTAAGGATCATCCCCAGATGCACATTTCTTTCTGCAGGTGTACTGACCATATCATCAGACAAAGCTTCTGCAAGTGCCTTTATTGAGGCTACTGGTGTTTTCAGTTCATGTGTAACATTATCAATATAATTTTTCTGGGCCTGCTCATATTTTAGTATGCTGCGGTTGTGTATTATCATTATCACTGTTATTGCAGCAAACACCAAAGTAATTATGACAACGTAGCCAATCTCAGTTTCCAGGAAATCAGCATTCTCATTAATATAGCAAAGAACACCGACTACCCTGCCATCCTCCCAGACAGGTGCCGAATTAAACATCAAAGACGTATATCCAAGTGTACTTCCATTAGGTACAAACCATTCAAAAACCAAGTTGTCATTTCCGTTTAATGAATTTCTGGCATTTTTCCATCCATGCTCTACAAGATCTTCTTTTAATTCAAAAAAACCATCCCGACCGAATTGATATACAAGATTCCCTCCATCATCATAAACATAACCTACTCCGACATGATTCCCACCAGAGATACTGTGATCATCAATATACAGCTGTGCAAAACGCTCAACCTGCTGACCCAGCTTTTCCCTGTGCATTCCGGTTCCGGCATAATTTATGAACCAGACCCCTGCTGCCAGAGCCAGCAGAAATACTCCCGCACATATAAGTATTGAAAATTTACTATTTAGTTTTTCTTTGTTTAATGATTTCATTATCAGATAACTTCAAGCTTATATCCCACTGCAAAAACAGTTACTATATTCACCCTCGAAGACTTAACTCCCTCCTGATCAAGTTTTTTTCTCAATCTTTTAACAAGAGTATCAACAATTCTGGTTTCTCCCGCAAATTCTGCTCCCCAGACCGCATTGATTATCTGGTCTCTGGATTTAACTCTTCCAGCGTGATTTGCCAGATAACACAGTAATTTGAACTCCCTATGTGTCAGTTGTACGTTATCATCTCCTATAAATACGCTGTATGCATCCGGGAATATCCTGATATTGCCTACAGAAATTTCTTTTTCATCCTGCTGATCATTTGACTGATTTCTTCGTAGAAGTTTTCTGGCTCTTATGGCAACTTCATGAGGAGAAAAAGGCTTGGTAACATAATCATCAGCCCCAACTTCCAAACCGACAATTCTGTCTATTTCCTCTCCTTTGGCCGATAACATTATGACAGGTATTTCTTTTTTTGCTTTAATATTCCTGCATACATCTAGACCGGATATTCCCGGCAGCATAATATCAAGAATCGCCAGGTCAATACTCTGTTTTTCAATTATGTCTAAAGCATCTTCCCCATTTTCCGCAGCGATCATTTCCATGTCCTCCGCTGCCAGATAGCCTGTAAGACTCTTGGATATGGCTGGATTGTCGTCACAGACTAAAACCTTTTTTTCATATTTTCACCTTCATTGGTTATTTTTTGGTAGATTATCCCAATTATAAACTCAACAATGCAACGATGTCATTTTATTTCTTTATGATTTCCGCCACAAAGTTAAAAAGGGACCCACTTTTCCGAACCATTTATCCGGAATCTCCTTTCATTGTATGCTGCACGTGCTGCTGGGAATGCTGTTTCATTGATAAATCTGTTTCGTGTCGCAGATGTACCGCAACATATTCTTTAAATTTTTCAGACGGGTAAACGCTGATGTTTCAAAATTTTTCATCCAAATTGTATTTATTTTTGTACTTTATTAATGCATTGCGCATCTTTCGTTGACATCATTTTTCTGCGATGGTATAAACTAAATACAGTTTACGAGAAAGGAAGAAATCATGTACTCTATTCTTTTAGCAGTGATCATAACTCTAGTGGTCTCAGTTCGAGTGCTAAGCGCACATACATCGAACTGTGCTGAAAGTCATACCCTGATTTCTGACTGATATTTTACTGGCTGTCCCTGTATAGCAAGATTTTAGGAATCCTACGGTAACTTTTAGCCGCAGGATTTTTTATTGTTGCAGGGATTCTTGGCGGTAAATGCTTTAAACAGTAAAAATATGTGCATAAATTATCGAAAAAAACTTTGATTTTCTTGATTTTCTGCATATTTATACTGTACAAACGCAACTACTTTTTTGTAAAATAGAACGATAGTCTAAGGAGGATTATACCTATGGAAATGACAGGCGCAAAGATATTAATGGAATGCCTGCTCGAACAGGGTGTTGATACCATTTTCGGTTACCCTGGCGGCACCATCCTTAATGTCTATGACGAACTTTATAACTATTCCGATAAGATAACCCATTATCTTACCGCCCATGAGCAGGGTGCTTCCCACGCTGCCGATGGTTATGCAAGAAGCACAGGCAAAGTCGGTGTATGCTTCGCCACAAGCGGACCGGGTGCAACCAACCTGACAACAGGAATTGCCACTGCATACATGGACTCATCTCCTGTAGTTTTCTTCACCTGTAACGTAAACGAGCCTCTCCTTGGAAAGGATTCTTTCCAGGAAGTTGACATTACCGGTATTGCAATGCCTATCACCAAGATGAATTACGTTGTAAGAGACGTAAACGATCTGGCCGATGTTGTAAGACAGGCATTTGCAGTTGCCAGATCCGGACGTCCAGGCCCTGTACTCGTAGACATTCTCAAGAATGTTACCGCAGCAAAATGCGAATATACCAAACTGGATCTTGCTGATCACGCAAAAGAGGGCCGCCTCGGCAAGTATGTTGCCCGCAATACCAACAGTTTCCAGGCTCCGGACCCGGACAAGGAAGACATCGACAAGCTGGTTGAAATGATCAATGAATCAGACAAGCCTCTTATCATCTGCGGCGGCGGTGTAGTAAGAAGCAGATGCCAGGCTGAGTTTACCCAGTTTGCTGAAACAATTGACGCCCCGGTTGCCATTACTGTAATGGGCGGCGGCGGAATCTGCGGAAGAAATCCACTTGCAACCGGCATGATCGGAATGCATGGAACCCAGGCTTCCAATATGGCAGTTGACGCATGCGATCTTCTTATCGCAGTAGGCTGCAGATTTTCTGACAGAGTTGCCCTCGATCCTGCAACCTTCGCAAAAAATGCAAAGATTGTTCAGATTGACATTGACCGTTCGGAAATTGACAAAAATGTTAAGACAGACCATCACATCATAGGCGATGCTAAGAAGGTTCTTTCCGTTCTCAACGAAAAGCTGACACGGCAGTCTCATGAAGATTGGAAGAAATACGTATTCTCATACCCTATCGAAACCGAGTATGATGACATTGAAGGCACGCTGACACCAAAGCAGATCCTTCAGGCAATTGCTGAAATCTGCCCTCAGGATACTATCGTTTCAACAGATGTTGGTCAGCATCAGATGTGGGCTATCCAGCATTTCCATTTTGATTATCCCGGCCAGCTCCTGACATCCGGCGGATTCGGTACCATGGGATTTGGTCTCGGAGCAGCCATCGGTGCAAAGGTCGGTAATCCTGACAAAACAGTTATCCATATCGCAGGCGACGGCTGTTTCCGCATGAACTGCCATGAGCTCTGCACAGAAGAGCACTACGACATTCCGGTCATCACATTCGTATTCAACAATACAACTCTGGGAATGGTACGTCAGTGGCAGCATCTGATCTACAAAGAGCATTATTCACAGACCACCCTTGACAGAGGTCCTGACTTTGTTAAACTTGCAGAAGCCTATGGTCTTAAGGGAAGCCGTGTTACTAATGATGAGGAACTGCGCACTGCCATCAAGGAAGCACTTGAGTGGGGTCATGGTTATGTAATTGACTGCGCCATCGACATTGATGAGATGGTTCGTCCGATGGTTAACGGCGGAAGCCCAATCACTAATTTCTTAGCAATATAAAAGGAGGAGGAGCGAAAATGAGTGAAGTTTCAAGACATACTTTATCCGTACTTGTAGACAACGAAGCCGGCGTTCTTTCTCAGGTTTCAAGACTTTTCTCAAGAAAAGGATACAACATTGAGTCACTGGCCGTTGGTGCCACCGACAACCGTGCAATATCACGTATTACCATCGAGGTAATCACAGACGAAGATCGTATCAATCTTCTGTCGAATCAGCTGAGAAAGCTGATCCCTGTTCATTCTGTAAGAGTTCTCACACCTGAGATTTCTCTTAGAAGAGAACTGGTGCTGATCAAGGTTAAGGCTCCTGCCGGTGCAGGCAGAAATGAGCTTATCCAGATCGCAAATATTTTCCGTGCATCTATCATTGATGTATCAGTTGGTGCTCTCACCTTCGCTGTTATCGGCGATGAGGACAAAATAAAAGCATTTGAAGGTATACTGGCCGAATTCGAGATCTTAGAGCTTGTAAGAACAGGTATTGTAGCTCTCGAACGTGGTCAGGAGACTATCTATGACAAGACAAAAGTTAAAGGAGAATTTGACTATGGCAAAAATGTATTATGAAAAAGATTGTGACATCAGTGCTCTTGACGGAAAGACAGTTGCAATCGTAGGCTACGGCTCACAGGGCCATGCTCATGCACAGAACCTCCGCGACTCAGGCGTTAACGTTATCGTTGGCCTTCGTCAGGGCGGAAAGAGCTGGGCAGTTGCTGAGAAGGATGGCTTCAACGTTATGCCTGTAGCTGAGGCTACAAAGGCAGCTGACATCATCATGATCCTTATCAATGATGAGGCTCAGGCTGATATGTACAAGAAGGACATCGCTCCAAACCTTACAGCAGGCAAGGCCATCGCTTTCGCACACGGCTTCAACATCCGTTATAAGCAGATCGTTCCTCCTGCAGACATCGACGTATTCATGGCTGCTCCTAAGGGACCGGGACACACAGTACGTTCACAGTACGTTGCAGGCAAAGGCGTTCCATGTCTTATCGCAGTTGAGCAGAATGCTACAGGCAAGTGCTATGACATCGCTCTTGCTTACATCGCAGGCATCGGCGGAGCTCGTGCAGGTATCATGGAGACAACAATGCATGACGAGACAGAGACTGACCTCTTCGGTGAGCAGGCTGTTCTTTGCGGCGGTGTTGTAGATCTGATGAAGTGCGGTTTCGAGACTCTGGTTGAGGCTGGTTATGAGCCTGAAAACGCTTACTTCGAGTGTATCCATGAGATGAAGCTTATCGTTGACCTTATCAACAAGGGCGGCGTTGCTGCAATGAACTACTCTATCTCTGACACAGCTGAGTATGGTGAGTATGTATCCGGACCTCGTGTACTTCCTTACGAGCAGACAAAGGCTAACATGAAGGCAGTTCTTAACGATATCCAGGATGGTACATTCGCAGGAAAGTGGATTGCAGAGAACAAGAACGGCCGTACATTCTTCAACTCTAAGAGAGACATGCTTGCTAAGCACCCAATGGAGATTGTTGGTGCACAGCTTCGTTCTCAGATGCTTTGGAAGAACGACGACAACCTTGACAACGCTTCTAACTAATTAAATTAACGGCCAGAAATGATTGCCTACAGGCTATCATTTCTGGCCTATGTTTAATTGTCATGATAAGTGATAGATAAACAAGACATCGTTTATCATGGCAATTAAGCCCAAAGTAAAAATATTGATTAGGAGAACAAAAATGAATTCTGATTTTATAAAGAAGGGCGTCGACAGAGCCCCTAATAAGAGCCTTATGGTTGCTCTCGGACTTACAGAGGAAGAGATTAACCGTCCTCTCATCGGTGTTGTATGCTCATATAATGAGATTGTTCCTGGTCACATGCACCTGGACAAGATTGCCGATGCTGTTAAGGCCGGTATCCGCATCGCCGGAGGCACACCTATCATGTTCCCGGCCATCGCTGTATGCGACGGTATCGCCATGGGACACATCGGCATGAAGTACTCTCTCGTAACAAGAGACCTGATCGCGGACTCAACAGAAGCCATGGCTCTTGCTCATCAGTTTGACGGTCTGGTTATGATCCCTAACTGTGACAAGAATGTTCCCGGACTTTTAATGGCTGCTGCAAGGCTTAATGTTCCTACCATTTTCTGTTCCGGCGGTCCAATGTTGGCCGGAAAGCTTAAAGACGGCAGACGCACCTGCCTGAGCCACATGTTCGAGGCTGTAGGTGCTTATCATGCAGGAACAATGACAGAGGACGATGTTAACGATTACATCGAGAATGCCTGCCCATCCTGCGGCTCATGCTCAGGTATGTACACAGCTAACTCAATGAACTGCCTTTGCGAAGCCATCGGTATGGCCCTTCCAGGAAACGGAACCATCCCTGCTCCTCTTTCAGCTCGTATCCGCCTTGCCAAGAAGGCCGGCATGCAGGTTATGGAACTTGTAAATAAAGATATCCGTCCAAGAGACATCATGACAGAGGCTGCTTTCGATAATGCAGAGACTGTAGACATGGCCCTTGGATGCTCGACAAATACCATGCTTCACCTTCCTGCTATTGCTCACGAGTGCGGCCTGGAGATCAGCCTTGATAAGAGCAACGAAATCAGTGCCCACACACCTAACCTGTGCCACCTTGCACCTGCAGGAGACACATTTATGGAAGACCTGGAGCAGGCCGGCGGTGTTTACGCTGTAATGAAAGAGCTGACCAAGAAGAACCTTCTTAATCTTGATGTAATGACAGTTACAGGAAAGTCCATGGAAGAGAATCTGGCAAATGTTGTAAACAACGATCCTACAGTTATCAGACCTATAGATAATCCGTTCTCAACCAGCGGCGGTATCGCTGTCCTTAAGGGAAATGTTGCTCCTGACGGCTGCGTAGTTAAACAGAGCGCTGTTGCCCCTGAGATGATGCAGCACACAGGTCCTGCCAGAGTGTTCAACTCAGAAGAGGAAGCTATTAAGTCCATCTACGCCCAGGAGATCAAGGCCGGTGACGTTGTAGTTATCCGCTACGAGGGACCTAAGGGCGGTCCTGGCATGAGAGAGATGCTGAACCCAACATCTGCCATCTGCGGCATGGGCCTCGGCGAAAGCGTTGCTCTTATCACAGACGGACGTTTCTCTGGTGCCACAAGAGGTGCTGCCATCGGTCATGTCAGCCCTGAGGCTGCTGCCGGCGGAAATATCGGTCTTATTGAAGAGGGCGACATAATTGACATCGACATCAAGGCATGCTCTATCAATGTCCGCGTATCCGACGAAGAGCTTGCAAGGAGACGTGCTGCATGGGTATGCCCGGAGCCTCGCATCAAGACAGGCTACGCTGCACGCTATGCGAAATTAGTGTCGTCTGCTGATAAGGGCGCTATACTTCAGTAATTTGCACACATATCCAGACAATTAATCATGCGCAAACGCTCGAAAGTTCTAAGTTCAAAGCACACGCTCATGAACACGGACTTTTCTGCGGAACTCGCTTCGCTCAAACAGTCCTCGAAAAGTCCTAATCGCGTGCACTTTTCTCTAAGAACTTTCGGCTGATTGTTTGCCGCATGATCAAGTGTCATGTATATGCATTAAAATTACTGAATAATCTTATACAAATTAAGGAGATATAATCATGGAGAAAAATATTGCAGTTCTTCGCGGTGACGGGATTGGTCCCGAAATCGTGGACAGCACTATCAGGGTTCTTGATAAGATTGCTGAGAAATACGGACATAAATTTAACTACAACTATTATCTGATGGGAGGATGCGCCATCGATGCAACAGGTGTTCCCCTTCCACAGGAGACCATCGACGGATGCCTGGCATCCGACTCAGTTCTTCTTGGAGCCGTAGGCGGACCTAAGTGGGACAGCCAGCCTGCTGCCAACCGCCCTGAAAAAGGCCTGCTTGGCATCAGATCTGCTCTTGGACTTTTCACAAACCTTCGTCCTGCTAAGATTTATCCTGCTCTTGCTGATGCTTGTACACTCCGTCCAGACATCGTTGCAGATGGATTTGACCTTATGATCGTCCGTGAACTTACAGGCGGTATCTACTTCGGTGAGCGCGGAAGAAGAGAAGGAAAATACGGTCCTGAAGCTTACGACACAGAATGCTATTCTGTTATGGAGATTGAGCGTATTGCCAAGGTTGCCTTCGAGACTGCCATGAAGAGAAATAAGCACCTTACAAGCATTGACAAGGCTAACGTTCTTGAAAGCTCAAGACTTTGGAGAGCAACCATCGACCGAATTGCTGAGGATTACCCTGAAGTTACAGTTGACCACATGTACGTTGACAATGCTGCAATGCAGCTGGTCCGCGACCCTGGTCACTTCGATGTTATCGTAACTTCAAATATGTTCGGAGATATCCTTTCTGATGAAGCTTCTCAGATCACAGGTTCCATCGGTCTGCTGCCTTCTGCTTCCTTAAGCGGAACGAGTCTGGGCATGTATGAACCTATCCACGGCTCTGCTCCTGAAATTGCCGGAACAGGTAAGGCTAATCCAATCGCTACCATCCTTTCGGGTGCCATGATG
>R11__coassemble_944_pt1 | contig 17444 bp, 12 predicted proteins | sample R11__metabat2_high_PE_009 | metagenome-assembled genome bin R11
GTACAGTATGATGGTACAAGATATAAGGGCTGGCAGGTGCAGAACAGCACCGACATGACCATTCAGGGAAAACTACAGGAAATTCTGGGAAGAATGACCGGCGAAGAGGTGGAAGTCATTGGCTCCGGCAGGACCGACGCCGGTGTCCATGCCAAGGGACAGGTGGCAAATTTCCATATCAGTACCGGTGCGTCAAAGAGATATCATGTCAGTGATGGTGCTGATGAAAAGACCAAAAGAATGGCTGAGCTTCTTGCCAGAAGGAAGGCGGAAAACGGAACTTGTGAAAAGATTAGCAAAACCGGAATCGAAGCCAGTGAAAAGATAAGTAAGACCGGAAGCGAAACATATGAAAACATACAGAAATTTACGCCTGAGGGCATAAAGAACTACCTGAATAAGTATCTGCCGGGGGACATTGCGTTTGCAAATATTGAAAAGGTGGATGAAAGGTTCCACAGCAGATATAATGCAAAGTCCAAGTGGTACCGTTACCGCATTCATATCAGCGAGCAGGCAAATGTATTTGAACAGCGCTTCATTTATACATACACGGCAGCGCCTCTGGATGTTGAAAAAATGAAACAGGCAGCAGCGCAGATGGTGGGACGGCATGATTTCAAGAGCTTTTGCGGTAATACAAAAATGAAAAAGTCTACCGTCAGGACCGTGACCAATGTGGACATAAAGCAGAAGGGCAGTGAGATCATTATAGATTTTAAAGGCGAAGGGTTCCTTCAGAACATGATCCGCATAATGGTAGGCACATTGGTGGAAGTAGGAGACGGAAGAAGACCTGCGGAGAGCATAGCAGCCGCAATTGAAGCTGAAGACCGCGGTGCGGCCGGCTTTACAGCTCCGCCTCAGGGACTTTGTCTGATGAGAGTTTACTATGACGGAGACCCGGAATAAAACAAAAATCCATTGCAGTGGAAATTAAAAGCAAAAAGAAAATCTGCTGCATCTGAGATATAAATAAAAACAGGAGAGCACACCCGGAAACTGCGGTGGCAGATTTCTGTGCAGTGTGATAAAATGCGCATATGAATTTTCAATGGTATCCTGGTCATATGACCAAGGCAAAGAGACAGATGCAGGAAGACATCAAGCTGATCGATCTTGTTATCGAGCTGCTTGATGCAAGGGTTCCCCTTGCAAGCCGTAATCCTGACATAGATGAGCTGGCAAAAGGCAAAGCTCGTCTTATTTTGCTGAATAAAACTGATCTGGCGGATGAAAAGATCACAGAGCAGTGGTTTGAGTATTTCGAAAAGCAGGGCGTTTTTGTCTGCAAGGTAAACTGTAAAAACAACAGCGACATGAAGCAGATAAACGGCATTGTCCAGAAGGCCTGTGCGGAAAAGATCGAACGTGACAGGAAGCGGGGCATAAAGAACCGTCCTGTCAGGGCCATGGTTGTGGGAATCCCTAATGTGGGTAAGTCCACATTCATCAATACCTATGCAAAAAAAGCAGCGGCAAAGACCGGGAACAAGCCGGGTGTTACAAAGGGAAAGCAGTGGATAAAGCTGTCCGGAGCGCTGGAACTTCTGGATACGCCGGGAATACTGTGGCCTAAGTTTGAAGATCAGAGTGTAGGTCTGAAGCTGGCACTGATCGGCTCCATAAAGGATGAGATCATGAATATCGAGGAACTGGGTCTGGAGCTGATAAAAATGATGGAAGGCCGTTACCCGGGAGTGTTGGAAACCTTCTATTCACTTGAAGGGACCGACATATCTGACCTGCTTGCAGAAATTGCCCAGACCGGAAATGAGGCTGCACCTGAGGTGGTGATCCTTGGGAAAATTGCCAAGGTTAAGGGATGTCTTAAGGCAAAAGGAGAACTGGACCTGGAAAAGGCTTCATACCTTTTGCTGGAAAATTACAGAAACGGAAAAATCGGACGATTCTCAATGGAAAGTCCTGAAAATTTATAAAATATTTCCGGCTTAAGTGTCAATCGCCGGAAAATGCGGAGGAACAATGGGATTCTGGGACAGATTTAGAAAGAAAAATAAAGAGGCAGAAGACATAGCTGAAAACAGCAAAGAGAGCGCCGTAGAGCAGGCAGAGGAAGAAAATGGAGATAGTCAACCGGAAAATGAGGCAACTTCATGTGAGATGCCTGCACCTGAGGCAGCGGAACCTAAAAAGACAGCCGAGCCGGAGCCTGTTTCAATGCAGGAGGAGGCAGCCGAGCCTGAGTCAATTGCAGAGCCTGAGTTAGCCGCAGAACCGGAGGCAGCTGCTGAGCCGGAACCAATTGCAGAGCCGGCTTATGTTCCTGAACCAAAGCCGGTCTATGCTCCTGAACAAGCGTCAGAGGCAGCACCGGAAGTTCAGAAGAAAAAGCCGGGCTTTTTCTCCAAGTTCTTTAATAATCTGTTCAGCACCATCGATGACGATTTCTATGAAGAACTGGAAGAACAGCTGATCATAGGCGACATGGGAGTTTATGCCACAGAAGAGCTACTGGACAACTTAAGGGATGATGTGGCCCTTAATAAGATTCATAACCCTCAGGATGCCAAGGAATTCCTGATAAAGGACATCAAGAGGATCATGGCACAGCCTGAAGGAGCATATGATTTTGAAGAGACCAACAGCGTGGTAATGCTGATAGGCGTAAACGGCGTTGGAAAGACTACATGTATCGGAAAGCTTGCCAGCCAGTATATCGCAAGAGGCAAGAAGGTAATCATGGCAGGAGCGGACACATTCAGGGCCGCAGCCATGGACCAGCTGAAGGTATGGGCCGAGCGTACAGGATGCTTCATGGTATCGGGAAATGAAGGCGCAGATCCGGGGTCTGTTGTATTTGATGCCGCAAAGTCTGCAAAGGCCAGAGGTGCAGACATCCTGCTTTGTGATACTGCCGGAAGACTCCATAACAAGAAAAATCTCATGAACGAGCTGGCAAAGCTGGACAAGATACTGGCCGGTGAGCTGGGAGATTACAGAAGAGAAAATATTATCGTGCTGGATGCGACTACAGGACAGAATGCACTGCAGCAGGCCAAGGAGTTCAGGGAGGTAATGCATATCGACGGAATCATCCTGACCAAGCTGGACGGTACAGCCAAGGGCGGAATTGCGGTGGCCATCACAAGAGAACTGGGAGTGCCTGTTAAGTATGTGGGAGTCGGCGAAGGCGTGAACGATCTTCAGCGCTTTGATCCGGATTCATTTGTTGAATCACTTTTTGCGGAGTAAAGGGAAATTAAATGATTAAAAACAGCAGTTATGAATTAATATTTGAAAGATATGTGGAGGAGCTGAAATCTAAGGCTTATCTTCTGAAACACAAAAAGTCCGGCGCCAGGGTATTTGTTCTGTCAAACGACGATGACAATAAAGTATTCTATATCGGCTTCAGGACTCCGCCGACAGACAGCACAGGCGTGCCTCATATTCTGGAGCATTCAACGCTTTGCGGATCCGACAAGTTTCCGCTTAAAGATCCTTTCGTGGAACTGGCGAAGGGGTCGCTGAACACGTTCCTTAATGCCATGACATATCCGGATAAGACGGTTTATCCTGTGGCTAGCTGCAATGACAAGGACTTCCACAATCTGATGGATGTTTATCTTGACGCTGTTTTTCATCCAAATGTCTACAAACATCCGGAAATCCTGAAACAGGAGGGCTGGAGCTACCGCATAGAGTCGCCTGAGGACCCAATCGAGTACAACGGCGTGGTCTATAATGAGATGAAGGGCGTATTTTCATCTCCTGACGATGTGCTGATGAGACAGACCATGAACTCTCTTTTCCCTGATACAACGTATGGCGTTGAGTCGGGCGGAGACCCTGAGTTCATACCGGATCTGACATATGAGCAGTTTATCGGATTTCATAAGAAATTTTACCATCCTTCAAACAGCTATATCTACCTCTACGGAAACATGGATGTGGAAGAACAGCTCGCCTGGATGGATAGAGAATATTTAAGCGAATATGACACCATTGATGTTGACAGTGAAATAGCCATCCAGGAGCCTTTCGAGAACATCAGGGAACTGGAGGAGTTTTATCCGATCACAGACGATGAGCCTGAAGAGGATAATACATACCTTTCATACAATCTGGTATGCGGAACATCGATGGATGTTAAACTGGTCTATGCAATGCAGATGATCACATATGCACTGGTGGATACCCAGGGAGCGCCTATCAGGCAGAGACTCCTGGACGAGGGAATCGGAAAGGACATTCTTTCATGCTACGACGAAGGAATGCTGCAGCCGTATTTTTCAATCACCGCTAAAAATGCAAACGCGGATCAGAAAGACAGATTCCTTCAGATTATCAGGGAAGAACTGGAAAAGGCTGTTAATGAGGGAATCAGCCGTAAGTCACTTTATGCAAATCTGAATACCCTTAAGTTTAAATTCCGTGAGGCGGATTTCGGAGGTTATCCAAAAGGGCTTATTTATGGACTTTCATGCTTTAATAGCTGGCTTTATGATGATAATACGCCGCTGCTTCACCTCGAACTGAACAGTGTATTTGATGAGCTGGAGAAGGAACTTGACGGAGATTATTTTGAAAAAGTCGTAAAGGAAATGCTGCTCGATAATACTCATGCTTCGCTGGTTGTTTTAAGCCCAAAGAGAGGAATGGCAGCAGAGGAAGAGCGGCGCGTTGCGGACAAATTGGCAGCCTACAAGGAGTCATTAAGCGCTGAAGAGATTGAAAAGCTTGTTGAGGAGACCAAGGCTCTGGCTGCGTACCAGGAGGAGCCTTCAAGCAAAGAGGCACTGGAGACAATACCGCTTCTTGAACGCTCAGACATCCGTAGAACTCCGCGGGAGGTTAGTAATATCGAAGGATGTGTGGGCGGAGTTTCAACATTAAGCCACAAATACAACACAAACGGCATAGCATATGTCAGCCTGTTCTTTGACTGCAATGATGTGGATAAGGAAATGTTTCCAATCCTGGGGCTTTTAAAGTCGGTCATTAGTTTTGTTGATACGGAAAATTATACATATTCCGACCTTAATGACGAGATCAATACCGTAACCGGCGGTTTCGGCATGGACTGCGGCATTTACGGAAGAAATAAAGACAGACATAAGAACAGCGTGCTGGCGGATCTGTCTGTAAGAGTACTGTATGAGAACATAGATAAGGCATTTGACCTGGCAGAAGAGGTTCTGTTTACAGGAAAATACAGAGATAAGAAGAGGCTGTATGAGATAGTGGCTGAACTGAAGAGCAAGCTGCAGATGGCGCTTATTTCAGGGGGCCACGTGGCAGCGTCTTTAAGGGCCACATCTTACTTCAGCGAAAATGGTGCACTTAAAGAGCAGATAAATGGAATAGAATTCTACAAGTTTGTGGAAAATCTGGAAAAGAATTTTGATGACCGATGGGAGACTTTGGCTGCAAATATTGAAAAACTGATGAAGCAGATCATAAATGCAGGCGGTCTTTTTGTCAACTGCACGGCGGACGAGGAAGGACTGGAACTGGTAAACGCCAGGCTGGAAAAATTTATTGGCAGGTTGAAGGCTTTCTCCTGCATGGTTACTTCCATGGGAGACATAAGAGAAAGATGTTTCGATTTTAAGGGTAAAGGTTTTACTCTTGAACAGAAAAATGAGGCTTTCAAAACTTCGGGATCGGTTAATTACATCGCCAGGGCCGGACAGTATATCGATAGTTTTGACCGGTTTACCGGAGCATACAGCGTATTCCACACCATAATGCGTTACGAATACCTGTGGTTTAACATCCGCGTTCAGGGCGGAGCTTATGGCTGTATGAGCAACGGAAAAACTAACGGTGACATTCAGTTTGTGACATACAGAGATCCTAATATCAAGCGCAGCAATGACGTGTTTGAAGGAATCGCAGATTATGTGGAAAACTTTGAATGTGACGAGCGTGAGATGACCAAGTATGTGATCGGAACCATGAGCAGCATTGACACTCCGATGACGCCGGTACAGAAGGGCGTAAGTGATTTCAGTATTTATCTCAATGGGGATAAGCTTGAAGAGAGGGCCCGCATCAGAGGACAGGTGATCGACTGCTTAGCAGAAGACATCCGGGCTTTGGCAGGTTCCATCAGGAGAGCAATGGCAGAAGGAAACATTGCCTGCGTGGGATGTGAGTCAAAAATCGAAGAAGATAAAGAACTGTTCAAGGAAGTTAAAAATCTGTTTGAGTAAAACAGGAAAGGAATATTTTGGATAACGCGAAATTTAAATCAGGATATGTAGCTATCATAGGACGCCCAAATGTGGGGAAGTCCACTCTGATGAACCGCATAATCGGCCAGAAAATAGCCATTACATCAAATAAACCGCAGACAACAAGGAATAAGATCCAGACCGTTTATACAGATGATAACGGCCAGATAATCTTCCTGGACACGCCCGGCATCAACAAGGCAAAAAATAAGCTGGGAGAATATATGTTGACGGCAAGTCTCAGTTCCATGAAGGATGCGGACGTTATTATGTGGCTGGTGGAGCCTTCCAATTTTATCGGAAAAGGCGAGCAGTTCATAATCGAAGAACTGAAAAAGGCAGGCCTGCCGGTAATACTTGTAATGAACAAGGTGGATACCGTTGAAAAGGAGCAGATATTTGAATTCATAGATACTTACAGGAAAGTCTATGATTTTGCCGAGATCGTGCCTATCTGCGCCCGGGACGGAAAGAATGTGGACACACTTTTAGAGCAGATCATGAAATATCTGCCTTACGGTCCTATGTATTTTGACGAGGACACACTGACAGACCAGCCGATGAAGCAGATTGTGGCAGAGACCATCAGGGAGAAGGCGCTTTACTGTCTGAATGACGAGGTGCCTCACGGCATTGCGGTTGTAATTGACAGATTCAAGGAGAGAAAGCGCCAGGACGGCAGCATTATTACTGATATTGAGGCCACCATAATCTGTGAGAAGGAATCCCATAAGGGCATTATCATAGGCAAAGGCGGCGAAATGCTGAAAAAAATCGGTTCCACCGCCAGGTACGATATTGAAAAACTGGTAGAAACAAAGGTTAATCTGAAGCTGTGGGTCAAGGTAAGAAAAGAGTGGAGAGACTCGGATGCCCAGCTGAAGAACTTCGGCTACGATGCCAAAAATATCGATCTGTGAGACAGCCGGGGCATGCCCGCCAATTCGTTTGGTTGACAGGCCCGGGGCAATCGGTTTATTCAAAACGATAAACGGGGCGCTTTTAGCGACTGAACTAGACTCAGGGTTAGATTTTCTTATGCGCGAGTCCGCTTATGCGAGCGCATTAGAAAATATTAGCCTGAGGCTTCTTCAGCGCGTTGCCCCGGTTTTGAATAAACCGATTGCCCCAGGCCTATTTAACAGCAATGCCGGGGGCGGGCGTGCCCCGTGCTGGCGAGGTTTGAATTATGGCAAATGTACTTGTAAATGGGATAGTGATAGTATCCCAGCCATTTGGTGAATACGACAGAAGACTGGAGATCCTGACGGCGGATTACGGCAGGATCTCCTGCTTTGCGTCCGGAGCCAGAAAACCATCGTCTGAGCTGGTGGCTGCAAGCAGGGCCTTTGCCATGGGAAGCTTCGAGCTTTACCAGGGAAAGAGCTCATATAATCTGCGCCATGCAAAAATAAACGAATATTTTACATCACTGTCTCAGGACATTGACCTGACATATTACGGATTTTATTTCCTGGAGATGTGCAGGTACTTTTCCAGGGAAAATGTGGAGGCCAAGGACATGCTGAACCTTCTTTATTTCAGTTTGAAGGCACTGGAAAAAGGACAGGTAGACAACCAGCTTATCAGATCTATATTCGAACTTAAGATGCTGGACATAAACGGAATCTGCCCGGCCGGGGAGAAAATAATCAATCCGGATGAGCGTTTTTCCATCGGAAAAGAGCTGGATCCGTCCACTGCATATGCCATTAAATTTGTCCTTTATTCAGGGCCTGATAAGCTTTACACGTTTAAACTCAGCGAAAGGGTGATGGAAGAATTTATCGGAGTTGTTTCCCACCTTACATTACTTTTGATAGACCATAAATTTAAATCTTTAGAATTTCTTGATATATAAGTTGAGGTTGCAATTTTTGGCTTGTATCCGCCAAATTCTTTGATTGTACGCGAAAAGTGCAAAAATTATATCCAAAAAATAACCCCCTTATTCCAAAGGACTTATCCTTGTTACAATTTGGATAAATGTTATAATTTTCAGTGGAAAATTGTGTCCACTGTTTTTATTTGTGCACAATTTGTCCAATTACTTTACTAAAAACGGCTATATGCTGAAAAAGAAAGGAAAATGTTCAAATGGATTACAAGAATTTATTCAACTACGAAGGCAAGAGAGTTGTCGTTATCGGTGGTAACGGCGGTATCGGTGGAGCTATCGCAGAAGGCTTCGCTGCTGTAGGATGTGACGTAGCTATCGTTGGACGTAACGCTGAGAAGGCTCAGAAGAAGGCTGACGAGATCAAGGCTAACACAGGTGCTCAGGTAAGAGTATATGCTGCTGACGCTTCTGAGGAAGCTGATGTTAAGGCTCTTTCAGAGAAGGTTAAGGCTGATATGGGCGGAATCGATATCCTTGTTAACTCACAGGGTCTCAACAAGAAGTCTCCTATCAAGGATCAGCCTGTTGATATCTGGGATGCAATGTTCGCAGCTAACGTACGTTCTATCATGCTTACACAGAAGTACTTCACACCTATGATGGAAGAGCAGAAGTGGGGCCGTGTTATCAACGTATCTTCAATCGGTGCAGTTCGTTGTAAGGGTGATGACATCTCTACAGCTTACGGCGCAACAAAGGGTGCTGTAAACGCACTTTCTCTCAATGCTGCTCCTCAGCTTGCTAAGAGCAACATCACAATCAACAACATCGCTCCTATCATGACAAGAACAGAGATGATGGTTCCTATCTTCGCTGCTAACCCAGCTCTTGAGACAGGAACAGCTGCTCGTGTACCTGCAGGACGTATCGGCGAGCCTGAGGACTGCGCTGGTATCGCTCTTTGCCTTGCTTCAGATGCTATGGCATTCGTAACAGGCCAGGTATTCTACGCTGACGGCGGACTTTGCACACAGCAGTAAGCCAAGAATAATACCGGCAGGCGGCCGGGCCGAGTGGATGCTTGCATCCACAGAGGTACGGACATCTGCCGGTTAAACAGGTTGAGATTACGCGCAGCGTAGCTGCCAAGTGATCGAAAACTGTTTAGGATTGCGGGAGTTGCGAAGCAACGGAGCAATCCGTATTATTCTGAAAGGATGAATACGGAGCGCAAGTTGCGAAGCAACGGAGCAATCCGTATTATCTTGAAAACATAAACATTATTTTCGGAGGAATATATTAATGAGTGAAATGAGAGAAGCCGTAATCGTTTCTGCAGTTCGTATGGCTGTAGGACGTGTAGGCGGAGCTTTAAAGTCATACCGTCCAGAGAAGCTCGGCGGAATGATCGTTAGAGAAGCAATCAACAGAGTAGAAGCACAGGGCGTTACAGATTTCGACCATATGGTTGATGAAGTTATCTTCTGTGACTGTGACAATGAAGACCTTAAGATCGCAGGTCGTGTAGTCCTTCTTGAGTCAGGACTTCCTTACACAATCCCTGGATACCAGATCCAGAGAGGATGTGCATCATCTCTTACAGCTGTATGGGATGCAACAATGATGGTTAAGTGCGGATTCGCTGATACAATCATCTGTGGTGGATGTGAGTCTACAACAATGGCTCCTTACCTTATGAACAAGCCAACCAGAGCTTACTCACAGATGCCAATGCCATGGGCAGAGCCTGTATTCTCTAACAAGGAGATGTACGGAAACCTTGCAAACGGCCCAACAGCTGAGGAAATCGCTCGTCGTTTCGGTATCACACGTCAGGATTGTGATGAGTTCGCAGTAGATTCTCACAGAAAGGGATCTATCGCTTACCAGAACGAATACTTCAAGAGCCAGATCCTTCCTGTAGAAGTTAAGCAGAAAGACGGATCAGTTAAGATCTTCGATCGTGACGAACCTCTTCGTGATGATTGTACACTTGAGAGCCTTTCAAAGCTTCGTCCTTCATTCGCTAAGGATGGTGTATGTACAGCTGGTAACTCTTCTCCACTTGTTGATGGTGCTTCTTGCGTTATCGTTATGGAGAGAAAGAAAGCTGAAGAGCTTGGTCTTGAGATCATGGCAGTTATCGAAGACTTCGCAGATGCCGGATGCGAGCCTATGATCATGGGTGAAGGCCCTGTTCACGCTTGCAGAAAGCTCTTCGCTAAGACGGGTCTTACATGGGACAACATCGACCTCATCGAGCTTAACGAGGCATTCGCTGCTCAGTCAATCAGATGTATCCGTGAAGGCCAGATGCCTTACGAGAAGGTTAACGTTAACGGTGGTGCTATCGCTCTTGGACATCCATTTGCTGCAACAGGAACAATCCTTACAACAAAGATGGTTTACGAGATGAAGAGAAGACAGGCTGAGCGTGGTGTTATCACATTCTGCGTTGGCGGTGGTCTTGGCGCTGCACTTCTTCTTAAGGCTCCAGATCTTAAGTAAGATAATTTGTAACTTTTTGCCGGGCGGCAGCTTTAGGGCAGCCGCCGGCGTTTAATAAAAATTGAAAGGAAATTTGTAAAAATGGCAAAGACAATTATTACTGCATCTCTTACAGGTGCTGTTACTCCAAAGGCAAAATGTCCATCACTTCCTATCACTCCAAAGGAGATCGCTGAGGATGGTGTCAGAGTATGGAAAGCAGGCGCTTCTATCCTTCATCTTCATATGAGAGATGACAACGGATTCGGTACAATGGATGCTGCTAAGTTCCGTGAGACAGTTCACATCCTTCGTAATGAGTGTGATGCCATCCTTAACCTTACTTCTTCAGGAGAGCTTAACTGCTCAGACGAGAGAAGAATGGAGCACATCATCGAGCTTAAGCCTGAGATGGCTACATATGATGCTGGTACACTTAATGCAGGCGATGGTATTTTCGAGAACAGCCTTGATTTCCTTGAGAAGCTCGGCAACACTCTTATCGAGAACGGTGTTAAGCCTGAAGTTGAGGTTATGGACTTTGGTATGATCAACACAGCTAAGTACTTCATGAAGAAGGGCTCTCTTCTTGCTCCTGTTCATTGGGACTTCGTTCTTAGCTACGGCGTATCAGGATGCCCTGCTACACCTAAGAACCTCTGCCATATGCTCGATGAGATCCCTGAAGGATCTACATGGACAGCATTTGGTGTTGGTAACGCTCATATGCCTATCCTTTACACAACACTTGCACTTGGCGGAAACCTTCGTGTAGGTCTTGAGGACTGTATCTGGTACAAGAAGGGCGAGCTTGCTTCTAACCTTATGCTTGTTGAGCGTGCTGCTCGTTGTATCAAGGAGTATGGCAACGAAGTTGCTACAGTTGCTGATGCTAAGGAAATCCTTGGTCTTAACAAATAATTTTTAACAAAGATTGATCCGGAATTCATTTGCCTGCTTTTAGTGGGCAAATGAATTTCCATTATCAGATTCAGAGGAGACTAAATATGTCACAGAACAAAATTGCTTTTATCGGTGCTGGTCTTATCGGATCAGGACTTGCAATTAATGCGATCACACATGGCATCCCTGCTGCAGTTCAGACACGTTCTCAGGTAGAGCGTACAACTAACAGCATCGAGGCCGGTATTGCTTTCCTTCTTGAGAAGGGTGTTATCGATGAGGCTAAGGCTGCTGAGGCAAGAAGCCTTTACACAGTTACAACATCTATCGAAGATGCTTGTAAGGGAGCTACAATGATCCAGGAGTCTGGTCCTGACAAGATGGAGCTTAAGCACTCTATCATTGCTCAGATCGAGGCTGCTGCTGATCCTACAGCTATCATCTGTACATCTACATCAAGCAAGTCTATCACTGAGGTATTCTCAGAGGCTCAGCATCCTGAGAGATGTATGGGCGGACATCCATACAACCCTGCTTACCTTATTCCTCTTATTGAGATCACTAAGGGACAGAAGACAGAGGATTCTTACGCTCAGAAGGCTAAGGAAATCTACACAGAGATGGGTAAGGTTCCTGTAGTCCTTAACAAGGAAGTTATCGGATTTATCGCTAACAGATATCAGAGTGCTATCCACAGAGAGTGCGTAGACCTCGTTGAAAACGGCGTATGTTCAGTTGAAGATGCTGATAAGGCTCTTGTATACGGCGTTGGTATCCGTTGGGGCATCATGGGTCAGTTCCTTACACTTGACCTTGGTGTTGGTGAAGGCGGAATCGGTGCATTCAACGAGAAGTATGGCGTTGATGTAACTAAGCCTGACGGACGTCTTTCTAACATGCCTACATGGACAACATTCCCAGCTGACTGGTGCGAAGTTGCTGCTCCAGGACTTGCTGAGGAGATCGCTCATCGTGATCCTTCTACAGGTAATGATCAGAAGTCTATCGCTGCATGGAGAGATGACATGCTTGTTGAGTACCTGAGACTTCACAAGCTTCTGTAATTTTAAATTTAAGGAGAACTAAATGCTTACACTCGTTTTAAATCCTGGCTCAACATCTACAAAGGTAGCTGTTTACGAGGATAAGACTGAGCTCTTTAAGGTAAGCCTTTCTCATTCAAAGGAAGAGCTTGCACAGTTCGATTCAATAATGGATCAGTTTGATTTCCGTTATAACATCGTTCTTGGTGCCCTTAAGGAAGCCGGCTATACTCTTGACCAGCTTGACTGCGTAGTATCAAGAGGCGGAGCACCACAGAATGCTCTGACCGGAGCTACCGTAATTGACGAGAGACTTATTGATTCTCTCAAGACCCGTCCAAAGGAGCCACATCCTGCAGCAGTTGGTCCTTGTATCGCTTACAAGATCAGCCAGGAGTACGGCATTCCTTCATGGATCTATGACCCTGTTTCTGCAGACGAGCTTACACCGCTTGCAAGAGTATTCGGTATCAAGGGCATAGAGCATGACTCTATGTGCCACGTACTTAACTCTCATGCAATGGGTATCGCACAGGCTAAGGAAATGGGCAAGAAGTTCGAAGACTGCACATTCATTGTTGCTACATTCGGCGGCGGCAATTCTACAGCATGCTGGAAGAAGGGCAGACTCGTTGACGTAGTACCTGGAGATGCAGGCACATTCTCATCAGAAAGATGCGGCCCACTCCGTGCCGAGCATATGATCGAGATCGCTCAGAAGGAAGATGCAAAGACTCTCCGTGGATGGTTCCACGGCAAGGGCGGCATGGTAAGCCTTCTCGGAACAAACGATCTGCGTGATGTTGAGAAGATGATCGCTGATGGTGACGAATGGGCACTTACATGCGAGCAGGCAATGGCTTATCAGATGGCTAAGGCTATCAGTTCACTTGTTCCTGCAGCAGGAAAAGACCTCGACGGTATCATCCTGATCGGCGGTGGTGCTTACTGGACAAGACTTACAGACGACATGAAGGCTAATCTTGAGCCTCTGGGCGTTCCTGTATTTGTTCGTCCTGGCGAGAACGAGATGCTCGCTCTTGCAGAGGGCGCTTACCGTCTGATGAACGGCGAAGAGCAGGCTCATATCTATGAGGAGAACCTGAGATAATCTGAACCGTAAAATTGTGCCATGGCACAGAAAAACATTAATAATCGGGGGACGGCCCGGCCGTCTTCCGTAAAATTAAAAAATTTACTTTAAAGGAGAAAGAAGATATGTCAATTCAGCCATATGTTCATGTTGAAACATTTGAAGAGTACAAGGAGCGTTTCAAGGATTTCGCTCATCTTGAGAGAACAGAAGATGGTATCCTTACATGCCGTCTTATGTGGCAGGAGGGCCCTGTAATGTGGTCTTACCAGTCTCAGCACGCTTACGGCGAGCTTTGGACAGCTATCGGACATGACAAGAAGAACGAAGTTATGATCCTTACCTGTACAGATCCTTACTGGCTTGTACATGAGTCTGACCCAACATCATTCGATGAGGTTGAGCAGGGCGACATCGATGGCAAGTACAACGCTAACATCCCTGACACAATGAACTTCGTTGAGAACTTCATCAACGATATCGAGATCCCTACAATCGCTGCTATCAACGGACAGGGAATGCATTACGAGTTCGCTCTTATGTCAGACATCACACTTTGCATGCCTGAGTTCGAGTTCTCAGATGCTCACTTCTCTAAGAACATGGTTCCTGGAGATGGTATGGGATTTGCTTACAGAACATGCGTAGGCGTTAAGAGATCTGCATACATGATGTTCGTTGAGCCTAAGATCAGCGCTCAGCAGGCTCTTGAGTATGGCCTCATTTCTGAGATCGTACCTCATGACCAGCTGATGGATCGTGCAATGGCTATCGCTAAGCACATCATGAAGTCTAACAGAACAGTTCGTCGTCTTACACATGAGATGTGCATCCGTCCTTGGAAGAGAAGCCTTGAGATGGACGAGAGAGTACATGTACTCTGCGAAATGTACTCAGTACAGCTCAACAAGAGCGAGCATCACTTCGATAAGATCGTTGCTGACTTCGACGCTGAGAGAGATCTGTAATTCTTTTTTGAACATTTTGATATATTCGAGCCGGTTCCATATGGAGCCGGCTCTTTTTGTGCCACGGGACAGGTTCCTTGGTACATGTCCCAGTGGCATATAAAAGGTCATTTTTTTAATATTTAGGTGCTGAATTTTATTTTGAGGAATAGAAAATAAAGCATTAGATGAAATCTTGTGAAAAAGAATGTGAATTGAAAACCGAGGTTTTTTTGGATAATCTTTATTTAAAATAGCATAAAAGGACAGATTGATAATTTATTTGTGCTTTTGGATAATGTATTTGGAGATTGATTAAATGAAAAACCAGGTGATGAATCCGTACCTTCCGCTTAATGAGTATGTTCCGGATGGGGAACCTCACGTATTTGGAGACAGAATATATATTTTTGGCTCACATGACAAGGAGAACGGCCAGGTATATTGTATGCTTGACTATGTCAGTTATTCCGCGCCGCTTGATGATCTGAGTGACTGGAGATACGAAGGTGTAATTTACAGAAAAGAGCAGGATCCTCATTATGCTGAGGGCGTTTATATCTGGGCGCCGGATGTGTGCCAGGGGCCGGATGGCAGATATTACCTTTATTACACCACATCAACTGAACTTGAGATTGCGGTTGCGGTATGTGACGAGCCGGCTGGCAGATATGAATATCTGGGAAGGGTTTCGTATGCTGATGGGACAGTTCTCAGGGAAAACACGCCTTTTGATGCTGCTGTTTTAAATGATGATGGCCGCATATTTTTATATTATGGTTTTGCGCCGCATTTTCCAATAGCAAGGATGCAGGGCGTTGCTCAGCCTGGTGCCAGTGTCGTAGAATTGGAAACTGATATGCTTACGGTTAAAGTAGCTCCTAAGGTGATCATTCCGGCAAGAAAATTTGCCGCAGGGACGAGCTTTGAAGGACATGCTTTTTTTGAAGCTGCTTCCATGCGTAAAATAAATGGAATGTATTACATGGTATACGACAGTGAACTTGCCCATGAGTTGTGTTATGCGGTAAGTGATCGTCCTGACGGAGGGTTCGAATTTGGCGGACCTGTAATAAGCAATGCGGATGTCGGATATAATGGCAACACGCTTGCCCGCAACTGCAATGCCAATAACCATGGTGGATTAGAGTGCGTAAATGGCCAATGGTATATATTTTATCACCGTCATACACATGCACATCAGTGTTCAAGACAGGGCTGCGCAGAGAAAGTATTCCTGGATGAAAATGGAAAAATAAAGCAGGTACAGATGACAAGCTGTGGATTAAATCAGGATGCTCTTAAGGGGCAGGGAACATACAATGCTGCCTATGCATGTAACCTTTATGAAAAGGATGGCGGAAAGAGTCTTCCATATGGCAAAAAGCTTGAAGGAGTTCCGGCTGTTGTATCAGAAAATGGTGTATATATTATAAGCGGCATGAATGGTGGAAGCACAGCTGTTTTCAGATATTTTGATCTGACAGAAACAAAATCTGTTTATGTAAAAGTAAGGGGCAGCAGCGGCATTCTGAAAGTAGAAGCAGGATCAGGCTATCTTTCTGAGATAAAACTGAAAGAAACGACAGGATTTGAAGAATATGAGACTAAAATCAACTGCAGCGATAGCAATGCTGAATTTAAGTTGATTTATGAGGGAAACGGAAGAATTGATATCCAATCTTTCACATTCAGGTAAAAATATGAGATTTCCTAAAGAATTTATGGTCGGCGCTGCCACTGCGGCACATCAGGTAGAAGGTAATAATACTAATTCGGATTTCTGGTATATGGAACATATGGTTCATACCAGTTTTACCGAGAAGTCCCTTGAAGCGGCTGATCATTATAACCGTTATAAAGAAGATATAAAAATGCTGGCGGATGCCGGGATGAATGCCTACAGATTTTCAATCGAATGGGCGCGCATTGAGCCCAATGAAGGCGAATTTGATGAATCACAGGTGGAACATTATAGAGATGTTATCAGGTGCTGTCATAGATATGGCGTCGAGCCTGTTATAACATTGATGCATTTTTCAAGTCCTAAATGGCTTATCAGCAAGGGTGGATGGGAAGCGGACACAACTCCTGAGGATTTTGCCCGTTACGCAGCTTACGTCATGGAGCGCATCGGCAGCGAAGTGAAATATGTCTGCACCATTAATGAAGTGAACATGGGTGTTCTGGTGGCCGGTTTTGCCAAACTTCGGGAAAAACAGTTAAAAAAACTAGGTCAGTCCGATGATAAAAGCGGTCAGATTCAGATGGGCATAAACATGGATCAGATGCTGGCCAATAAGAGAGCCGCAGCGGCTGAGAATGTGGAAGTATTCGGAGTCGAAAGTCCTCAGTGCTTTAATTACCCAAGGACTGAACAGGGAGACTGTCTTGTAATGAAGGCTCATGTTCTGGCAAGAGAAGCCATAAGAAGGGTATGTCCTGATGTTAAGATCGGAATGTCTCTTTCTCTTCATGATATTCAATGCGTACCCGGCGGTGAGAAAAATGCTGAAGATGCCTGGACTCAGGAATTCTCTCATTACCTCCCTGCAATGGATGGAGATGACTTTATAGGTGTCCAAAATTATTGCAGGGCCAGGTATGATTCAGATGGAAGTATGCCGGCTCCGGATGGTGCTGAACTGACCCAGATGAAATTCGAATTTTATCCGGACAGCGTAGGTCCGGTTATAAGAAGAGTGGCAGAAAGCTTTAAGGGCGAGATAATTGTAACGGAGAACGGAGTAGCTGTTTCTGATGATACCAGACGCGTTGAGTTTATAAGAAGAGCTCTGGCCGGAGTCAGGGAATGCATAGATGACGGGCTTCCTGTTAAAGGATATTTCTATTGGAGTCTGATGGATAAATTCGAATGGCAGAAGGGTTACTCAATGACATTCGGACTGGCTGCTGTTGACAGCACAA
>R11__coassemble_997_pt1 | contig 16816 bp, 16 predicted proteins | sample R11__metabat2_high_PE_009 | metagenome-assembled genome bin R11
CCACCTTTTCGGATGACTTTAAAGATACATCTCTTTCCGTGCTTGTTCCGCCGCATAAAACTACTATATTCATAAAATACCTCTATTTACAATATACGGAGTCATTTTAGCACAGGTTTTTAAACTATGCTACAACATTATTGTGCTGCTGCCTTCAGATACCTTTTCAAGTATCAGCTTTCTCTCTTTCTCGCTTGCCTCACCGGTTCCGGCCATTATCTCATCTGCAGCCTCCCTGGCCTTTACTGCAAGGTCCGCATCCCTGTAAAGGTCGAAATTTTTAAATGCCAGTTCTCCGCTCTGACGTACGCCCATGAACTCCCCAGGCCCCCTCAGTTCCAGATCCTTTGCCGCTATTTCAAATCCATTATTGGACGTTTTCAGTATTTCAAGGCGTTCCTTTGCTTCTTTAGAGCTCTTGTTGCATACAAACATACAGTAGCTCTGGGCGTCTCCTCTTCCCACGCGGCCCCTGAGCTGATGGAGGGCTGCCAGTCCGAACCTGTTGGCATCCTCTATCATCATGACAGTGGCATTCGGCACATCCACGCCAACTTCCACAACCGTTGTAGAGACCAGAACCTGTATCCGCCCGTCTGCAAATCTTTCCATTATCTCATTTTTCTGTGCAGCCTTCATTTGACCGTGAAGCATACCGATCTTTATGTCCTCGCTTAATACGTCTTTAAGCATCTCGGTATAGTCTTCCACATTTACCGCATCGCAGCCTTCGGAAAATTCCACCATCGGGCATATGATATAAGCCTGATGTCCGGCTCTTACTTCACGCTCGATCAGCCTGTATGCATTATCTTTGTAGGAATCATCGATTACCGCATTTTTTATCGGCTTGCGCCTTGAAGGGACAGTATCTATTACAGACACATCCATATTACCGTAAACAATCAGTGCAAGAGTCCGTGGTATCGGAGTGGCGCTCATTACCGCCATGTGGGGCATGGCTCCCTTTTCGGCCAGAGCCTCCCTTTGCTTTATGCCGAACCGGTGCTGTTCATCTGTGATAACAAGCGCCAGATTTTTATAATTTACTTTCTCCTGGAACAGGGCATGAGTCCCCACCACAATGTCCAGACGACCGTCTTCCAGTGCCTCATAAACCACTCTCTTTTCAAGAACTGTCATGGAGCCCGTAAGCAGCCCTACCTTAAGGTCTATGCCGTATTCCCTAAACATTTTTGTAAAGTTTTCATGGTGTTGGACTGCCAACACCTCCGTAGGTGCCATCAGGGCACTCTGATATCCGGCAAAGGCCGCATTCATGCAGGCACTTAAGGCCACAATTGTCTTCCCTGAGCCTACATCTCCCTGGATAAGCCTGTTCATGACGCATCCTGAGGCCATGTCAGTGTTCATCTCGGATATGACCTTTTTCTGGGCATCAGTCAGTTTAAACGGAAGGCTCTCCAGCATTTTTTCAGTCCTTGGATCTGAGGCAATCACGAACTGCGAAGCTGTTTTGATAAAGTCTTCCCTGGATTTCATGGCCAGTATGAACAGGAAAATCTCTTCAAAAGACGCCCTCTGAAGTGCGCGGTTCAGCTCTTCCCTGCTTTCAGGAAAATGCATTCCCCTGATCATTTCTTCTTTTGTGCAGAGGCCGTACCTGGTCCTGTATTTTTCAGGCACATAGTCCCGCTTTAAAGCCTCCTCCATTGCTCCGCTTTCGAAGGCAAGCTTTACCGCCTTGGCAATCTGATTGCTGGAAAGGCCCTTTGTCTGGGCATAGATTGGCTGGAGAGCTTTCATTTTGGCTTCATACTCTTCAGGAGAATAGGTCTTTGGCTGACCCATCTCCAGGATTCCTCTCTTGCGGCTGACCCTGCCCCTTATAATGTATAACTTTCCTGTTTTGATACTGTCCTTTATGTACGGCGCATTAAACCAGGTGACCCTTATGCTGCCCCCCAGTTCATCCTTGAACATTGCTGTAACTATGGCCAGCTTTCCGGCACGCCTCAGCTTTGGCTGCTCAATAAAAATGCCCTTTATGGTGGCAAATGTCTTGTAGCCGATTTCTCCTATAAAAACCGGCTCTGAAAACACCTCGAAGTCCCTGGGATAAAATTCCAGCAGGTCTTCTACGCTTCCAATGCCAAGCTTTTCAAACGTCTCTTCAGTTTTTGAGCCTATGCCCTTAAGTTCGTTAAGCTTCATTCGTTCTCCGTGCTGCCCGGCTGCTGCTTCAGTCCGCGTCAGCCTCCTGGGGAAATTATATCATCCAGGAATTACAAAAACGAGCAGGAAATAAATCCTGCCCGTCCAAAGATTTTTTCTATTTTTGTATCAGCCGCCAAGATAAGCTTTCTGGACTGCCTCAGATTTAAGGAGCTCAGCGCCTGTTCCCGAAAGCGTAATATTTCCTGTTTCAAGAACGTATGCCCTGTCCGCTACCGAAAGTGCCATCTGTGCATTCTGCTCAACCAGAAGAATGGTGGTTCCAGCTTTGTGAAGGTCCTCAATGATACTGAAGATCTCATCTACCAGGATAGGTGCCAGACCCATTGAAGGCTCATCCAGCATCAGAAGCTTAGGAAGAGACATCATGGCACGTCCCATGGCCAGCATCTGCTGCTCGCCTCCTGAAAGTGTTCCCGCAATCTGCTTTCTTCTTTCCTTAAGTCTCGGGAAATGCGCATATACATTTTCAAGAGATGAGGCGATGGTATTCTTTGGAGCTGTATAAGCTCCCATGGCTATGTTTTCCTCGACTGTCATCTCCAGGAATATTCTTCTTCCTTCAGGGCAATGGGCCAGTCCCATGCCTACAACCTTGTGAGCAGGTACGCCTGCAATATTCCTGTCAAGGAACGTGATAGACCCGGTCTTTGACCTTAAAAGTCCGGAGATGGTCTGAAGAGTTGTACTCTTTCCGGCACCATTGGAGCCGATCAATGTAACAACCTCGCCCTCATTTACATCAAAGGAGATGCCCTTTACCGCATGAATATTTCCATAGTAAACATTCATGTCTTCAACTTTTAAAATACTCATGCTAGTCCTCCTTTCTCTTTCCAAGGTAAGCTTCAATAACTTCAGGGTTATTCTGGATCTCTTCTGCCGTACCCTTGGCAATGACTTTACCGAAGTTGAGCACGCAGATGCCTTCACAGATACCCATTACCAGCTTCATGTCATGCTCGATAAGAAGGATGGCAATCTGGAACTCATCACGGATTTTTGCGATGTTTTCCATCAGCTCCAAAGTTTCGTTAGGGTTCATGCCGGCTGCAGGCTCGTCAAGGAGCAGCAGGCTTGGATTTGTAGCCAATGCACGAACAATCTCCAAACGTCTCTGTGCACCGTATGGCAGCGAACTTGCCTTCCAGTCAGCCTTGTCAGCCATTCCGAAAATGTCAAGGAGTTCCAATGCTCTCTCATGCATTGCCCGCTCCTGTTTCCAGAAGCCCGGAAGACGGAGAATACCTGAAAGTGTTGTATATTTGTTGGTGTTATGAAGACCAACCTTTACGTTGTCTTCTACTGTCAGGTCGTTGAACAGACGAATGTTCTGGAACGTTCTGGCAATTCCCATCTGGTTAACCTGAATGGTGCTCTTACCCGATGTATCCATTCCGTTCAGAAGGATGGTTCCGCTGGTTGGCTGATAAACCTTGGTAAGAAGGTTGAATACCGTAGTCTTTCCTGCACCGTTAGGGCCGATAAGACCGGCAATCTCAGTCTTTCCGATTATCATGTTGAAGTCATCAACGGCTTTCAGTCCGCCGAACTGGATGCCTAAGTGTCTGCACTCAAGTACAGGCATCTTGCCCAGGTCCTGTTCCGGAACTATTGCATCGCTCGGGAAAGTGACCATGTTGCTTTTCTTTATCTTCTCTGATTCATATGCCATGTCACTTCACCTCCCCTTCAGTTTTCGCCTTTTTCTTAGGTATTATCTTCGAAATCAGCTGTCTTACCTTCTGGTTATTAGTTCCGATCATAACAAGGATAAGAACTATTGCGTATACCAGCATTCTGTAATCCGAGAATGCACGGAGAAGCTCAGGAAGTACATAAAGTACTGTAGCTGCGATAAGTGTACCCCGCATGTTTCCAAGTCCGCCAAGTACTACGTATACCAGGATAAGGATTGATGTGTTGAAGTTGAACTTTGTTGCAACTACGCTGGACAGGTTCAGTCCGTAAAGGGCTCCTGCTGCTCCTGCGATAGCTGCAGAAAGTGCAAATGCTATAAGTTTGTATCTTGTAATCTGAAGTCCTGATGCCTCTGCAGCAATTCTGTTATCACGGATTGCCATTACAGCACGTCCTGTACGGCTTCTCTTGAAGTTAAGGACGATAACAAGGGCTATCATGATCAGGATAAATCCGCCAAGGAATGTTGAGATGGTCTCTGTTCCTACAGCGCCCTGGGCTCCGGCGATAATAGTCTTTCCGGAAGCGCTCATTCCCAGGTCAGTTACGCTCTTGCTGCCTGATGCATTGAAAATGATATGAAGTCCGTTTTCATCCACACCGACGATAAGACATGTAACGATATCTTTTATGATCTCACCAAAAGCCAGTGTAACGATGGCCAGGTAGTCACCTTTAAGTCTCAGAACAGGGATACCGATCAGGAAACCGATGATTCCTGCAAAGATTGCACCAATGATAATGGCCAGGATCAGTCTCAGTGTAGGACTCGGTACAGAGCTTGAAAGTGTCTCGGAAATTGTAATTCCCACAAAGCATCCAACACTCATGAATCCCGCATGTCCAAGGGACAGCTCGCCCAGGATACCTACGCAGAGGTTAAGTCCCAGTGCACAGACGATATATGCACATACAGGAACCAGAAGGGCTATCTGTGCTCTTCCAAGGATTCCTGTGCTTGACAGAATAGTCAGAAGTACGAAAGCCACGATGACTGCAAGATATGTCAGCAGGTCGTTTCGGGTATCCTTCTTTAAAGTGATTTTTTTCATCTAAGACACCCTCCTTTCAGACTTTCTCTCTGATCTTCTTGCCAAGGATTCCAACAGGACGGACAAGAAGAACGATGATCAGCACTGCAAATACTATTGAGTTTGCAAGCTGTGTTGATACATATGCTTTAGCCATTGCCTCGATGATTCCAAGGAGAAGGCCGCCGATGAATGCACCGGGTACGGAACCGATACCACCGAATACAGCAGCGGTAAAGGCCTTGATACCAGGCATTGAACCGGTTGTAGGCATAAGTGATGGATATGATGAGCACAGCAGAACTCCGGCAATGGCTGCCAGGGCAGAACCGATGGCGAAGGTTACAGAGATTGTTCTGTTAACATTGATACCCATCAGCTGAGCTGCGCCTTTATCTTCAGAGCAGGCACGCATTGCCTTACCCATTTTACTCTTGTTTATGAAAATAGTCAGGACGATCATGATCACTATACATACACAGATGGTAACAAGTGATGCAACTGAGATCTTCAGTGCTCCAAGATCAATGGTTCCTGAAATAACCGGCGTATATGCTACAGGATTGGCTCCGAAAAGAAGCTGTGCAGCATTCTGCAGGAAATAAGATACACCAATGGCCGTGATAAGAACTGCCAGTGAGGTAGCGCTTCTAAGTGGTCTGTAGGCAAGTCCTTCGATAATAACACCGAGAACCGTACATACTATTACTGCCAGTATAACTGCAAGCCAGCTCGGCAGATTCAGCGAATTCATGGCCAGGAATGATACATATCCGCCAACCATGATTACGTCACCATGAGCGAAGTTCAGCATCTTTGCAATACCATAAACCATGGTATAACCCAGGGCTATGATCGCATATACGCTGCCCAGACTCAGGCCGCTTATGAGATAAGATAAAAATTCCATATTATTTTCCCTATTAGATACGACTATGGCTGCCAAGCCTAAACGGCCTGGCAGCACACAAATAAACGTCTTTCACTTTACAAAGTTACAAACATATTCAGACTTAAAGTCTATGCCTTCTAATTATGGAGTAACGTAAACGCCATCCTTAATTACTACAGCCTGAGGTCCCTTAGATACGGCACCTGATGCATCCCATGTCATTCCAGAACCTGTAAGTCCGTCAACAGAGATAGATGTGATTGCTTCGATCATCTTATCGCAGCAGTCAGCAGCGCTCATGTCAGCTGTAACTCCGCACTCCTGGATTGCATTGTAGATTACGTATACAGCATCATATCCGTCAGCTGCGAACTGGTTAGGTGTCTCACCAAACTTCTCTTCGTATGTCTTAACGAAGTTAACTGTAAGATCATCAGTAGCATCAGCTGAGAATGGTGTAAGGAGCATTACGCCCTCTGCAAGGCTTGTATCGAATCCGTCCATTGTCAGGATTCCGTCCATACCATCAACACCGAACCAGATTGGAGCATATCCCATTGAATCAGCCTGAGCGAAGATGATAGATGCCGGTGTGTAATACATTGGAAGGAATACAAGTGTAGCACCTGCAGACTGGGCAGCTGTAAGCTGTACAGAGAAGTCTGTCTGTGTATCTTCTGTAAATGTTCCTTCGTAAACAATCTCAAGGCCCTTCTCATCAGCTTCTGAAATGAATGTATCATGGATACCCTGTGAGTAAGCATCATCGTTCTTGTAAATAACAGCGATCTTCTCATCAGCCATGTTCTCAGCCATGTAGTCAGCTGAAGCGATACCCTGGTTAGGGTCTGTGAAGCATACCTGGAATACGTTGTCCTTATCCTTGATAACTTCCTCTGAAGAAGCAGATGGAGTGATCTCGAATACTCTGTCCTTGTTTGTCTCAGCAGAAACAGCTACACAAGGTGTTGTTGTTACTGAACCAACCAGGAACTGCATTCCCCAGTCCATAAGGTTGTTGTAAGCATTTACTGAAGTCTCAGCATCGTGTACGTCATCCTCAGCCTTAAACTCGAACTGAATGTCTCCACCAAGTGCGTTGATCTCATCAACAGCGATCTGAGCTCCGTTCATTGCAGCGTTTCCGTAAATGGCAGCACCACCTGTAAGAGGTCCGATACCACCGATCTTAAATGCAGTGCCGGTTGCAGTAGATTCAGATCCTGAAGCTGCTGTTGTCGTCTCGCCTGTAGAGCTTGATCCGCCGCAGGCAGCAAGTGAAGCAGCAACAAGAGCAACTGCAGCGATGACGCTGACAATCTTTAATGTTCTCTTCATCATTAATTTCCTCCTAAAATATAAAAGATTCCATAAAACTTGTTTATAGTATCACGCAAACCTTGTTAATGCAACAATAAATTGTATAAATTTGTATACAAAATCGTTTAATTTTGGTTAGGTAATGCTAACAGGTCTTATTTACGTTAAAAAGCTGCCACGTAAATAAACGTGACAGCCTTTGTCTACTGACGAATTATAATGTCCCCGAAATTATTTTGCAAGCAGATAATGCACGGCCTTTAATTCCTGCCAAATTTTCCATCATTACTCTACACTTACGAAGTAATAATAAACCGGCTGGCCTCCGTACACAACCTGTACCTCGGCATCTTCATTCATTTCCTGCACCCGGTCGGCTATACCCTGAGCAGCTTCCTCAGATGCCTCTTTTCCGTAGTAAATGGTGATCAGTTCAGTATCTTCATCTGCCAGATCGCAGATAGCCTCCACTGCAGTACTTTCAAGTTCCGGTCCCACTGCCAGGATACGGCCTTCGCCGATTCCCATGTAATCACCGTTCTGTATTGTCTTTCCGTACAGCTCGGTATCACGTACTGCATAAGTGATCTCGGCGCTCTTTACATTTTGAAGGGCCTCTGTCATTGCTGCCGCATTTGTCTCTGCCTCTGCACTCTCATCAAACGACAGCAGTGCCGTAACTCCCTGCACCACAGTCTTTGAAGGGATTATGTAAACATTTTTATCCTCACACAGCTCTTTAGCCTGATTTGCCGCCATGACAATGTTGCTGTTATTAGGGAAAACATAAACCGTATCTGCGTTAACCTGTCCGATGGCAGCCAGAATATCTTCCGTGCTCGGGTTCATGGTCTGCCCGCCTTCAACTACGTAATCAACGTTCAGGTCCTTATAGATGTTTACAAGGCCGTCTCCTGCGCAGACTGCCACAAAACCGTAAGTTTTCCTTGGCCCGGCCGGCTTTGTCTGGCTCTTTTCAGCCTCAATCTCAGCGGCCTTGGCCCTGTCAGCCTCCAGGATTACCTTCTCGTTATGCTCTTCCCGCATGTTATCAACCTTCATGCTGGTCAGCTGTCCGTGGGTAAGACCCTTCTCAAATGCCTGTCCCGGATGATTAGTATGAACATGAACCTTTACAATGCCATCCATGGCCACAACAACCAGCGAATCACCGATGGAACTTAAAAATTCCTTCAGATCAGCCTCGTCATCATCTGTAAATTCCTTGTCGCAGAGAATTATGAACTCCGTGCAGTATCCGAACTTAATATCGGAAGTTTCTATGTTTGTGGAATCCACAGTTCTCGGCTTTGCCGTCTGAGTTGGTGCAGCCTGAGCCGGTGAAAAGGCAGGTTCCTTGCCCATATATCCATCCAGTATACCCTTCATGAACTCCACAAGACCCTGTCCGCCGGAATCCACAACTCCTGCCTCTTTAAGAACAGGCAGCATGTCAGGAGTCTTTGCCAGGATTATCTCAGCATATCTGATGATTTCGGTAAAATACTCTTCAAGGTTTAAGTCACTATCAGAAAGTTCTCCCGCCCTCTGGGCAGCAGCCTTTGCAACCGTGAGAATAGTTCCTTCCTTAGGCTTCATTACAGCCTTATACGCGGTGACAACGGCGTGCTCCATCGCCTCGGAAATAATCTTCCTGTCAAGCCTGTCATAATTACATGCAGTCTTTGCAAAACCTCTGCAGAGCTGGGATGTGATGACGCCGGAATTTCCTCTTGCGCCCCTTAAAGTTCCCATGGAAAGCTTGCTGCACAGTTCGCTCATTCCGGCATTATCACCCAGCGCCGAAACTTCCTTTACCGCAGAAAGCAATGTCAGGGACATGTTTGTTCCGGTATCTCCATCAGGCACCGGAAATACATTCAGTTCATTAATCCATTCTTTCTTTGCCTCGAGGGCACTGACTCCTGCCAAAAACATGCGCTTCAGCGCTGCAGCATCGATATACTCACTCATCGATCGTGTCCTCCTAGTCAATAACTCTTACGCCTTCAACGTAGATATTGATCTTTTTAACCTTGAAGCCTGTAGAATTTTCTACTGTATATTTAACATTTGAGATCAAATTCTCAGCCACTGCAGAAATTGCCACACCATATGCAATAATGACATGGAAATCTATTGTGACTTCGTTATTCTCGATTTCAACCTTGATTCCCTTTGAAATACTGTTTCTTGTAAGAAGCTTAACAAGACCGTCACTGCGGCTTAGAGCAGCCATTCCAACTATTCCGAAGCACTCGAGTGCCGTAAGTCCTGCCATTCTGGCAACAACTTTATTATCTATGATCACTGTGCCGTAATCATTACTGAAACTTCCGTTCATGACCATGTCTCCTTTTCATAATTTGACCCATGAATTATAAACCATCTTCCTGTAAATGTAAAATACATGTTTCTCTTGCATGCAGTGACAAAATTCCTTAAAATTACCGTGTATTTTTCAGTTCCGGCAGAGCGGCGTAATTCGGAATAATTCAAATAAAAACATTCGGAGTGTGCCTTAGATTTCATTAGGCTGCCCGTTGTTTGGAAGCCGGCGAGCCAGGGGGACCTCCAGTCCGTAGCCTGGCTCAGGAGTACTGAGAAAAGATTTCATCAGGAAATCTTTTCGAATGCTCCGGCCGGCTGTAAAATAAGAGGCAGCCTTAGGAAATCTTGGCACACGGAGCTGTATTTATTTGAATTATTCTGATAAAGCCCGTTCCTGCCGGCATCGAAAACGTGAGTGTAACTTACAAGGGAGAAAGTTTATGTCACTTAAGAAGAAAAGCTGGCTGGCCATTATAGCCACGGCCATTGCCACGTTTAATTCCGGAGCCCTGTTTTTCGGCTATCCGGGGGTTATGACAGCATACTGGGGAAATGCATTTAATGCGGACAGCTCCCAGACCGGATTCATCATGACATTTGCCTGCCTGGGCGTAGGCGTTCTGATGCTGGTGTCCGGTTCAATTCATGCAAAGATAGGCACAAGGAAATGCCTTCTGATCGGTATGATCATTCTAATCCTTGACATGATCTTGGCAAATTTTGCTTCCAGCATATGGCATGCGTATCTTTGGGCGTTCCTGTGTGGTGCCGGAAATGGCTTCGTATACGGTCCATGCGTCAGCACTAGCCAGCAGTGGATGCCTCTTAAGAGGGGTTTGGCTGCAGGAGTTGTCAATCTGACCTTCGGAACTGCCGGCGCCATCATGTCCCTGGCATATAATGCGATGCTCAACAGTCCTGCCATTGGCTACAAGACCATGAACTGGATCATCATAGGCATGATTGTTGTGCTTAACGGATTTTCACTGATATTTGCAGAGATTCCAAGCCATGCAAAGCTTACCGATGAGCAGAAAGCCCAGCTCGAAAATCAGAAAAAGCTGGCGTCCCTTGGAAAGAACCAGTCCCTGGCTTCCCATTCATATACAGTTAAGGAAGCTTTGAAATCCAGACTCTTCTGGCTGATGTGGCTGGCATGGTGCTTCATGGGGGCCGCCGGAATATCAATGGTAAGCCTTGCTAAATCTTATGAATCCTACCTGCTGGGAGGCGCTGCCACCACAGCCATAGTACTTACAGCTTTCAATCTGACAAACGGCATTGGACGTATCGTGGCAGGAACTCTTTCCGATATGATAGGCCGCAACATGACCGGTTTTCTGGCTCTGATGCTGGGTGCGGTTGGCTACCTCGCCCTTCCGTTCTTTAAGAGCATAGCCTTGGCAGCTATTCTTGCAGCATTTGTAGGCTTCGCCTTCGGCACTCTGTTTACAATTACTGCCCCATTGGTTTCAGACCTTTTTGGGCTTGCTCATTACAGCATGATATTCTCGCTGGTATTTACAGCCTATGGATTCTTAAGCGGTGTTTTGGGACCTGCTCTTTCCGGAAAGCTGCTGGGTCTTGGGGATGGCAGCCGCTACATGCTGGTGTTCCACATTCTGGCTCTCTTCTGTATCATCGGTGCGGTATGTCTGCTTAATGCTAAAAAGAAGAAGTCTTAACTTTTTTAAAAAAGTCCTTGCAAACAGCGGGGGCATTTGATAGAATACTCAAGCGTGCTCATTGGCACGAGTATTATGCAAGGAGGTGCATATCAATGGCAAAATGTGATATTTGTGGTAAGGGCGTTCACTTTGGAAATGCTGTCAGCCATTCTCATAGACGTTCTAACAAGATCTGGAAATCAAACATCAGAACTGTTCGTGTTAAGACTAACGGCGGAGCTAAAACAATGCATGTTTGTACTTCTTGCTTAAGATCAGGCAACGTTGAAAGAGCTTAAACCTAAGATTTAATATTACGCAAATTGAGCTGTTATACCTCGGTATGACAGCTTTTTTGTTGCTTGTTGAGTAAGACAAAAATTTACCGCAACACGCTCGGAAATACTAAGCTCGGAGCACATCCGGAAATACAAGGCCCCTCGTGCGGAACTCGCAGGCTCCGCCTGCTCAGACATGTCCTGAGCTCGGGACCTATCCGGATGCACTCCTCACTAAGGATTTCCGGCTGATTGTGTTGGGGGTAAATTTTTGTCTTTTGCACAAGCATAAAAAAGGCTGTCACACCTGAATGCAACAGCCTTTATAATCATATCCATTGTTATAAGAGAAATATAACTTTTTATTCTGCCAGGTCTTCTGCGGCTTCCGGAGTGATGTCAGGAATGTCAATGTCTGCGCCTGGCTCTGTCTTCTCGTCCTTGCCGAAGAGTCCCAACACTTTGTTGACTACGTCCGGGATCATCTCAATCAGTTTGTTGATGGAATCCTTGTCCTTGATATTTACTATGCGGGCGGTTCCGTCCTGCACGATGAGGACTGCAGAAGGTGTCATTCTGGCACCTACGCCGCCGGCGCCGTTGTTCTTCTTTTCCTGAACGAATGCTCCTGCCGCCATTCCGAATGAAACATCTGCCATAGGGAAAATTACTGCTCCGTCACATTTGATAGGTTCACCCACGATTGTCTTTGTTGAAAGGTGCTCTTCAACTCCGTTCATTAATGCCTGAACTGTCTTTTCAAAATTTTCTGCCATTATAAATTCCTCCCTATGTAGCCGACTACGCGGCTGATGTCTTTGTTAGTAAGAATCTTCCAAAGGAATGATAACACATTACTTATAAAAATTCTTCCATTAATTGATGCATCCATCTCAAATATTTTATTTTCCATGTCTGGGATTATCATCAGCCTGTCATCTATTACCTGGGCAATCGGAGCTGCCACTCCGTAGAGTTCGGCCGTTGATGCAGGATCTTCCATTCCAAATGTTACCGTTCCGCATATTTTGCGGGGCTTTATGCGGCTCAGCAGGTCGAATAATCTTTCTTTAAAATATCTCCAGGCTCTCGCCGTAACCGGTGCCCCAAGAACATATTTTGCAAGCTTTGCTATCTCCCATACTCTCTTTACCTTGGCCCAGATGGCACGGAGCTTCAAAATAAACTTTGGCGCATCATCGTCCTGCTCACCTTCAGGCGCTTCCTTAGTCTCCCCCGGTGCGGTCTTTCCGCTCTTTGCCGCTGCCTTTGCGGCTTTAGCAGCTTCCTTGGCCTTAGTCCTTTCGGATTTTATGCCCAGCAGTTCCTCTTTCAGCATATCCCAGATGGCCAGTCCAACTTTCTTTGCTATCCGGCTGAAAAGTGAGTTTTCCTTTTTCTTCAGCGTCAGGCCGGCCACATTCGTCTTCATGTCAAAGGCCATGCCCTTAAGGCTTCCGAATATGTGTACCAGGCCTCCCAGCCATTTTACCGAAAAACCGGCTTCTATGTCTTCGTCTTTACCCTTTCCTGTTACCGAGTACGTAAACGGAGTAAAAAGTGCCAGCAATATTATCAGGATTATCAGCCCTATGATGCAGGCTATCACAATTCCCAGGATTTTTAGGATCTGAAGTACTATCATTCAAAGTACCTCCTGATCTTCGTTCCCAGCTCATGGATTTCTGTCTGCGCACTCATTGCATCTTCTATCATCCGGCAGGCAACTTCTCCCGCCTCTTCTTTTCCCTTGGCCAGCCCCAGAATGGTTATGTCTCTGCCCTTATATCCGTCTGTTCCCAGCATGTATGTGGGTATCAGATCAAACATGTCCCTGCCGTTTACGCACAGTGCAATGACATAAACTCCAAACTGGAGTTTATGCCTTCTGATATTACGTATGATCTTGTGCTTCTCTTTTTTTGCGCTTTCGCCCAGATAGAGATTTTTCTTAAACACAATCATTCAGACAGTTTCCCATTTTTATCTGCGTCAGACTTCTTCTTCCGCCTTGTAATATTCACTTATCTCAGTAAATGCAGCTTTCTGCAGACTTTGGCTATTCTTCCGCCCATAGGCAGCATTTCCAGTTCTTCCTGGTCTATTATGCGAAGAACTAAAAGCAGCAGCGCATACACAATGACTGCCACAATTATGGCTGCAACCAAAGCAACCAGATTACTTCCAAGCACCTTATGTATCAGATAATAGATTCCGAATGCACAGGCACCCATAATGGCTGAGCTTACAAGCGGCAATATGAATGTCTTCTTTATCTCCTGCCTGTAGTTCAGATATTTCTTAATGGACCTGTGGTTCAGTATGCACATGAGAAGGGCAAATAATACATCTGCAACGACCACGCAGAAAATATTGAAGCCGCTTATCATCATGGCTGCAGCCAGGAATATTATGTGAGCTACCAGGGATATTGCCGAGTGAATAACCGGTATCCTCATCTTATCAATACCCTGAAGTATGGAATTTGTAATAGTTGAAAGGCTGTAGAATACGATTGATACACAGCCTATCATCAGCATCAGCGAAACCTTGTCTATGTCTGCACAGGATGAAAACAGAAGGGAAATGATCGGCTTTGCCAGCACTCCCATTCCCACTGCGCATGGAAATGCGATAAGCATGGTAAGCTTTATGGCTGATTCTATCTTGCGGATCACCTGGCCTCTGGCCTTTTGGGCAACTGATGCCACAACACTCGGTATAAGCGAGGATGCCAAGGCACTGGCCAGGGCGATAGGTACGTTTATCAACAGCCTGTAATTTCCTGTATACATTCCTGTAAGTACAGCTATCAGCTGCTGCTTAACCTCTGTAGTCAGCTCGCTCCACGGCACCGTCATGCCGTTCATGTGAGTTATGGTAGCCTGATCCAGTCCGCAGTACATCATTAGATTTCCGAATATACCCGTATCAAGAAGGCTTGAAATATTGTAAATTGTGGTACTTAAGATTACAGGAAGGATGGTAAGTACCATTACCTTCAGGATCTGTTTTGTGGTATCCGGCTCATTGGTCGTATCCGCAGCTGCTTTTGCATTCAGTTTCTTCCTGCCTGCCAGGACCAGAATGACCATGAATACAAGGGCTGTGAAAGCTCCCATTACCGTACCCAGGGTACCTCCAGCGGCTCCCATGGCAGAAGGTGTATTGCTGCCGGTTGCTGCAGATACTGCAGCATTATAAAGAACTGTTGCCGCAACTATGCTGACTACAGCATTTACTATCTGCTCAAAAATATTGGAGAGAGCTGTCGGCACCATGTTTCCATAGCCCTGGAAATAACCTCTTAAAACACCAAGAACCGAAAGTATTACCAGTGCCGGCGAAAGTACCTTAAGAGCTACAGCACTCTGCGGGTAATTAAGGATATTGGCAAATATCTGCGCGCCAAAGAATGTGATGCAAAACGCCGCAACTCCCATTGCCAAAGAGAATAATATGGCATGTCTTAAAACTTTCCTTACATTTCTGTACTGGCCAAGTGCCACCCTGGCCGAAACCATTTTCGAAACCGCCAGCGGCATGCTGTAGGATGAAAGGAGCAGCAATATTGAATAGACATCAAATGCCACTCCGTAATATGCTATGCCCTCTGCTCCCAGGATATTGTTCAGCGGGACTCTGTATACCAGGCCTATCAGCCTGACTAAAATGGATGCAGCGCCTAAGATTGCACCCTGCACCATAAAATTACTGTTTTTTTTCTGTGTATCTGCCAAACTAAAAACTTCCTCTATCTTGATATTCCTATGATTTCCATTATTCGCTTTTCTTCGGCTCTCATAATATCGCCTTCTGCCTCTTCCATATGGTCGTACCCTGTCAGATGCAGCATGCTATGAACCACCAGGAAGGCCAGTTCCCTTTTCTGGCTGTGTCCATATTCCTGGGCCTGGGATATTATCCTTTCGGCGCATAGTATGATATCTCCCAGGATATTTTCCATGTCCTCGTAGATTTCTCCATCGAACATCCCCGGCTCGTCATATTCATAGTATGGAAATGACAGCACGTCCGTGGCACTGTCAATGCCCCGGTTGTCCCTGTTAATTTCCCTTATCTCCTCTGCCGATGTGATCAGGACATTGACGTCCAGCTCCTTGGGAAGCTCTTTATCTTCAAAAACGGCAACCACCGCTTTATTGATAGTCTCTTCCACATCGTCAAAGTCAAACTCTATGTCCGTTTCTTTCTCAATATAAACTGTCATTTAAATTCAACTGTTCTTTCTGTTTTCTCTTGCCTTTGCCTTCTCGGCCTGCCTCTTCTCATATTGCTCATATGCGATGACAATCTGCTGAACTACCGGATGGCGGACAACGTCCACATTCGTAAGTTTGACAATGGCAATGTCATTTTCAATGTTTTCAAGAACTTTTACTGCCACATCCAAGCCTGATGTCTGCCCTTGCGGCAGGTCCTTCTGGCTCTGGTCACCGGTTATTACGACTTTTGAGCCAAAACCAATTCTTGTAAGAAACATCTTCATCTGGGCAGGTGTGGTATTCTGCGCCTCGTCAAGGATTATAAACGCATTATCCAAAGTACGTCCTCTCATGTATGCAAGAGGAGCCACTTCTATAAGCCCCTTTTCGCAGTTGGAAATGTAGCTTTCCGCGCCCATTATCTGGTAGATTGCATCATAAAGGGGTCTAAGGTATGGATCGACCTTGCTCTGCAGGTCTCCCGGCAAAAAGCCCAGATTTTCACCGGCTTCAATGGCAGGTCTTGTCATGATGATCCTGCTGACCTCCCCCTTCTTAAAGGCATCAATGGCCATCGCCATGGCCAGATATGTTTTACCTGTTCCGGCAGGGCCCAGACCAAATACGATCATGTTCTCCCTGATCTTATCTACGTAGGTCTTCTGGTTAAATGTCTTTGGCTTGATAGGACGTCCATTTACGGTATGACAGATAATGTCATCATCCAGCTCGTTTACCTGTCTGGTCTCCCCTGCCTTGGTCATAGAAATGCAATAATCAACGCTTTGGGAATTTACCGTGCCTCCCTTATGGATCAGCATGGCCAGGTCATTGATTATTTTCCTGGCTCTTTCCGTTTCCACGTCTCCGCCGATAATCTTGATCCCCGCATCTTTCGACAGGATGGAAACATGCAGTGCCTTCTCTATTTTCTTTACATTTTCATCATACTCACCGAATATCTCCTTGATATCAGCAGAAGATAATTCGATGATCGTCTCGATATTGCTCAAGTAAATACCTCTGTCAATCCGGCGAAAGGTTAAACTCCGCCTTTTACTACAATTTGGTATTGTATCACACTTTACGCAAGTGCTCAAACCCTTTGCGAAACAATTGTACCTAGTGGTGTGTTTGGGGCGTGGGGTGGGGGGGGGGGGGGGGGGGGGGGGGG
>R11__coassemble_1000_pt1 | contig 16806 bp, 6 predicted proteins | sample R11__metabat2_high_PE_009 | metagenome-assembled genome bin R11
GTGTAGTAAAGTGCCAGCCATTCTTTGCCCAGGTCGCCGTTCAGGTCAGCGTTGTCCTTCAGCGCTTCCCTGTCAGTTGTCAGGCCCTTTTCAGTTCTGTTGCACTGTACTGCCTTGTAGTATGTATAAACTTTATTGCCGGATGAATCTGTGCTTTCGTCTACCATGTTGTCAGGGATTGGGTAAAGATCCATCTCCTTATTGTAATATGCTCTCAGGTCCATGACACCGCTGATGACAGTCCATACACCTAAAGCGATTGTTGCCACAACCATAATTGATGTAGCTAACTGGTAACCCTGAATGAGTGCAGCCTTAGCTTTTGATATAAGCTTTGCATCTGACGACATTTTGGCATATTCGGTTAATGCAGACTCGTATCCTTTGGCAAACTTTGATGCGCCTTTATCGCCATTAAGCAGATTTGTCCATATCTCTAAGCTTGTTTCTGGCTCAAACCCTTGCTGAGCAACATAATTCTCGATTCGCTGCTGTACTGCAGTCGCTGCTGCAGTAGGAGCTGCTGCGTTTTTGCAAACAGATGTCATTACTCCGCAGAATACTGTGGCAGTCAGACTGCAGGCCAGAATTCCCGCAGAAATAACTGTTCTAAGTGAGAATGGGCTTCCAAACAGACCTTCGGTATATGAGCTCTGTGCAGAATTCTGCAGCTCTCTTGCTGAGCTTGTAAGAGCGGTCTGGGAAGAATTGTAGATGGATCTGTCCACACCAGTAAATACTGAAACAGGATCCTTTGCAGCTATTGCATCCTTGTATGTATCGGCGCCTTTTAAAGCCTCTTCATCAGTTGTAATACCCATTGTAATAAGCTCAGTCATTGTAACGAACTCAAGTGCGGTTCTCTGTCCCTCTGAAAGAGCCTGTGCCATCGGGTAAAGCTGCTGTCTGCTGTTTGCATCATTATAGTCGAAGCTCTCCATGAAGAAGTCCTGAAGAGTCCTGTCAGGGTTATCATCTGAAGGATACTTGTATGCAGCAAGAGCTTCGTACATCATTCCGATATTCAGCCAGTTTGCACTATCTTCTGCCTCGCTCTTATTAAGATAGCTTGTTATGGCATTTGTATCGTCCTGAAGAGATACACCTGAATCCTTGTATTCCTGGAAATATTTCTGGATATTTGTGATCATGATTGCCAGCTTCATAGCTGCGGAATCATACTTGCTTGCCAGATCTGCGGCTGCATCTGATGGAGAGAAGGTTGCGCCATCAGCCTCGGCCTGTTCTTCCATTGCGTCCATCATGGAATCATAAGATCCTGAAGCTTCAAGTCTCTTAAGCCATGTGGTATCTGTGCTTGTATCTGCACCCATGGCAAGAAGCTGCTCGATGTACATCATGGCATCTGAATTTCCCTGCATCAGAAGTGTGGTCATGTCGAGATGCTGCAGCTTTTCATCATCAGAAAGCTTGTTGTAAGCTGTATCTCCCAGCTCTTCCTTTGTCTCATTAAGGAGCAGGTCACCAATCTTGGCATTATTATTATCCGGATCATACATCAGGTTCAGAAGGTAATATGCCTCCATTGCCTTGCCTCTGCCGGCCTTGTAATTTTCTCTCCACTCGTTCAGTGTAACCATCAGGTCCTTCATGAACACTGAGATATCGTCGGCCATGCTGTCCAGGACTTCCTGGTAGCTGGCATAGCTGTAGTTACCGGTCATGTTCATGGTATGAATAGATGTAATGGCCTCATTCACATCACTGGTGGTCTTGTAGCCCAGATATACGGCTCTGGCAGATCTGGCACCTGTAACCCATGAAGTTACACTGTTTGAACTCATGGCTGATTCCGCACCTGCATTCAGGTTGGTGTCAATAACCGTGTAGCCATTGTCCTCCAGCCACTGCTTTGCATCAGCCTCGGCAGCGTCTCCTTCGCCGTAGCTGACAATGAGCTCGCTGACGTAACGAGTTTCCGTGCTGGCGGCCTGCGTCTTAGTCGGTACTGCCAGCTGGGCTGCCACTACGATGGCAAGCACTGCTGCGATTACTTTTTCGATGAATCTGATTTTTTTCTTCATTCTTCTGTCCCCATCCATTTTATTTACGCTGACACCGGGGACTTTTCTGTCCCTTTGGCAGCTTTTTAACTATCTATATGACACCGGGGTCGTACCCCGTTGTCCGCTTTTCAGCTGCCGCTGGCAGCTTTTTAACTACCTATATGACCCTGGGACGTACCCCACTGTCAACTTTTATGCTGCCGCTGGCAGCTTTCAACTGTCCATGACTGAAATCTTATCATTTTTCTTGTGTTTTCACTAAATTCATCAAGATTTCAGTCACTCCAGCCGCAGCATTCTGATTATTTAGAAGATTGTATCCATTTAAGGTCACATTCAGGTTAAATTAACCAAAAAAAACGCAATTCTTTTTAACTTTTTTCTGACACTGGGTGACTCCTGGGTACGTCCTTAATGTCAGTCCCTAGTGTCAACTTTTTAGCTGCCACTTACTATGTCACGGCTGAAACTGAGGACGTCCCCCGTTGGCAACTTTTATGTCACTCTGGCAGATTTTTAACTATCTATGACTGAAATCTTAATGTTTTGCTTGTGTTTTCACTAAATTCATCAAGATTTCAGTCACTGCCGCTGATTTTACTTAATCAATGCTTTTCTGTGTGACTGAAATCTTATCATTTTTCTTGTGTTTTCACTAAATTCATCAAGATTTCAGTCACTGCCGCTGATTTTAATTTTTCAACGCTTTTCTATGTGACCGAAATCTTGCCATTTTTCTTAAAATATCTGCTACAAACATCAAGATATCAGTCACAATGTTTTTCAACAAACTTATTATCGCGATTCAGAAAGCCTTACTTTAAGCTTCCGCCGGAACATCCTCCGTATCTTTCCTGCGCCTGCTCCTGCCTGAAGCGTAGCCGCCGAAGAAGAAGCATGCCGCTATGATAACACCGATTCCCGAAAGAACAAACCATTTATTTGTTCCGTCGAAGATTGAGCCGGTATTGGCTGCGCTGTCTACAGCATAGTAGAGGTACAATCCACCGGTTGCATCGTTCCATACCCAGCTGTCATTAGTAAGATTTACAGGGTCTTCGTTGCCAAAAAGCGTCAGTGCCTTAAGCCCGGAAGGTGTGGTCTCGCCGCCCTTGACTACTGTAAAGCCTGCAGCGTCGCTGACTGTGATAGGTGAGCCGGCGTTGGCATCCTTTGTATAGTAAAGGGCCAGCCACTCTTTGCCCAGGTCTCCGTTCAGGTCGGCATTATCCTTCAGCGCCTCCCTGCCTTCGGTGTAGCCCTTCTCCACTCTGTTGGACTGGACTGCCTTGTAATATGTATATACCTTTGAACCTGATGAGTCCGTAGATTCATCAACCATGTTGTCAGGAATTGGGTAAAGGTCCATGTCCTGGTTGTAATAAGCCCTCAGGTCCATGACTCCGCTGATGACTGTCCATACGCCCATGGCAATGGTAACAACTACCATCACGGCTGAAGCTATCTTGAAGCCTTTAAGGAGTGTTTCCTCACGGCTCATGTTTGGCCTGTTCAGATAGTCATATTCCATGGCATCCTCATAGCCTTCGATCATCTCGACATATTTTTCGCTGCCTTTACTTGCCGAGTCCACATAATGCTTCATGTTCTCGTAGGCCATTTCACGGGCTGCAGATCCGTAATCATCGCCATGGGATTCAAGAATACGTTTTGCTTCTTTATCAACAAGTTCCTCAAACGCATCTCTGGCATCCAGTTTTCCGGCCAGTGAAGATACTGTAACGCGGCATTCCACGGTTGCGGCCACACATGTTACAAAAAGTGCAGCTGAGATAACTGTCCTGATAGAGAAAGGTGTGCCAAAGATTCCCTCTGTGTAACTCTTCTGCGAAGAGTTCTGAAGCTCACGGGCATTGCTGGTCAGTGCTGTGCTGGATGAGTCATATATGCTCCTGTCCACACCTGCAAATACCGAAACAGAATCTGTAATGTTCAGGTATTCATCCAGTCCGTTAGCTGCTTCCATTGCCTCATCATCGGTAAGGATTCCCTGAGTGATCAGCTCGGAAAGTGCCACAAAGTTCAGTGCGGATCTCTGTCCGTCAGAAAGGGCCGCAGCCATTGGATATAGCTCCTGGCGGCTCTCTGCGCTGGTTGAATCAAATTCCTGCATAAAGAAGTCCTGAAGTGTCCTGTCAGGGTTATCGGCGCTTGGATACTTGAACTGTGACAGACTTTCATACATCAGACCTATATTAAACCAGTTCTGTACCGTGCCGGAGTCGTCAACCTTCTGGATGTAGCTTGATACCTTGTTTTCGCTGTCCTGCAGTGTTGTTCCTGACTCCACGTATTTTTTGAAAAGTGCCTGAAGGCCGGTAATATTTACTGCCAGCAGCTCGGCTGCACTGTCATACTTTGAACTAAGCTCGGCAGCCGCATCTGATGGAGAGAATGTCTCGCCCTTATTATCTGCCGCTGTCTCAAGAGCATCCATCATGTCATCATAAGTACCCATCTCAGTAAGTCTGGTCATCCAGGTCTTATCCTTGTCGGTATCTGCGCCCATGGCCAGGATCTGCTCGATGTACTTCATGGCATCAGAATTTCCCTGCATCAGGATGGTAGTCATGTCAGCGTGCAGAAGTTTCTCCTCATCAGAAAGCTTATTGTATGCAGTATCTCCCATCTCTTCCTTTGTCTCGTTGAGAAGGAGATCGCCCATCTTCATATTGTTATTATCCGGGCTGTACATCAGCTGAAGCAGCTTGTAGCTTTCAATGGCCTTTCCTCTGCCGGCATCGTAGTTTGCTCTCCACTCGGCCAGAGTTACTTTCAGGTCCTCCATGAAGATCTTAATCTCATCGGCCAGGCTGTCCAGCACCTCCTGGTAGCTGTCAAAGCTGTAGTTGCCGGTCATGTTCATTGTCTTAAGCGATGTGATGGCCTGGCTGGAATCCGTGGTGGTCTTGTAGCCCAGATACACGGCTCTGGCAGATCTGGCGTCTGTAAGCCAGCTGATTGCAGATGCACTGGCACCTGACTCTGCCCCGGCATTCAGGTTTGTATCAACAACTGTGTAGCCGTTATCGGTCAGCCACTGCTTTGCGTCAGCTTCTGCAGAGTCTCCCTCGCCGTAGCTGACGATGATGTCGCTGACATACTGCTTCTCTTCAGATGCCGCAAATGTCGGAACCTGGAACTGGAATGCAACAATTACGGTCATTATACCTGCGATCAACTTTTGGATGTTCTTTTTCATTTCTTTTCCTACGTTTTTAATATTTTCTCTCTCCAAACAGGAGATTTACGGTTTGAAACCAGGAATTTTTTTTAAATTACAGGAAAACTTCTGTTTGATACCATTTTTAATCAATTTTATACAAAAGATTGTCAGTTTGATACTAAGTCGCCGGTATCAAACTGGCGATCTCCTGTTCGGCAATCAAAACTTTAACTATGCCTCTGCCGGTTCCTCACCCTTGCTGCCTTTGCGCCTGCGGCTTACCGCATAACCGCCGAAGAAGCAGCAAAGTGCGATCAGTACTCCGCAGCCTGCAATGATAATCCACTTGCTGGTGCCGGCAAAAATGCTGGCTGTGCTTGCTGCACTTCCTGTTGTGTAGTAAAGGTATAGACCATTGTTTACGTCATTCCATACCCATGCGCTGTTTGTCAGGTTTACAGGGCTTTCCTGGTCAAAGATTGTCAGTGCCACAGCACCTGATGGTGTACTTTCATCTCCCTTGACAACTGTAAATCCGCCTGATTCGCTGACTACGATAGGATTTCCGGCTGTAGCATCCTTTGTGTAGTAAAGTGCCAGCCATTCTTTGCCCAGGTCACCGTTCAGGTCTGCATTGTCCTTCAGTGCCTCGCGGCCTTCTGTATAGCCCTTCTCTGTACGGTTGCACTGCACTGCCGTGTAATATGTATAAGTCTTCTCGCCTGAGGAAGTTTCAGCCTCGTCCACGATCCTGTCCGGGATCGGATAAAGATCCATGTCTGTGTCGTAATATGCCTTAAGGTCGTTAATTCCGCTTATGACTGTCCATACACCCATGGCAATTGTTAAAACAACCATTACTCCTGTGGCAATCTGGAATCCCTTAAGAAGAGTTGCCTTATGGCTATAATAAGATACATTTTCCATGTAATCCTGTGCACCTGGGTAAAGACTAAATGCTGCTAGTGCCTGTTCATCGTTATCAATAGCTTCTAATGCCATCTGGTTTACCATGGCCATTGCATCATTTGTAACCTGTTCGGCATCTGCAACAATATAACCTGAACCAGGCTGCAGCATTTCCTCAACAGTATCCATGATCATTTTATTGTATGCTCTCATTGGTGCAGTCTGAGAGTAAAGAACACCTGCTGTGATTGCACATCCCACTGTTGCTGCAAGACTGGCTGTCAATACTCCGGCAACTATGGTTGTCGTAAGAGAAAACGGAGTCCCGAACATGCCTTCGGTGTAGCTTTTCTGGGTTGTATTCTGAAGCTCTCTTGCGCTGCTGGTAAGGGCAGTACTTGAAGCATCATAAACTGTTCTGTCAACACCTGTAAAGACAGATATTGGATCATTTTCTGCAGCATAATTCTGAACCGTCTCTGTTCCCTTGGCTGCCTCTTCATCTGTTATGATTGCCTGGGTCAGAAGCTGCGAAAGCGATACAAACTCAAGAGCTGATCTCTGACCGTCTGAAAGTGCTGCAACTACAGGGTAAAGCTCCTGTCTGCTCTCTTCACTTTCGCTGTCAAATTCCTGCATGAAGAAATCCTGAAGCGTCCTGTCCGGATTGTCTTCGCTTGGATACTTGAATGCGGCAAGACTTTCATAAAGCACTCCGTTGCTGATCCATACGCCGGCATCGATGCTGCTGTCAAATTTGCCGATAAAGCTTTCTACCTTATCGTCACTATCCTGAAGAGTTGTACTTGAATCTTTATATTCTTTGAAACTTTCCTGAAGTTTGGTTATAGCTGCGGCAAGGATGGCAGCCTTGTCATCGTACTGGGCACTGAGCTCTGCATCTGCTATTGATGGACTGAATGTCTTGTCATCCGCCTCTGCCTCAGCTTCCTTGGCAGCCATCATGTCATCATAAGTACCAATATCAGAGATCCTGTTAAGCCAGGTCTTCTCTGTATCTGTGTCTGCACCCATGGCAAGGAGCTGCTCGATATACTTTGTGGCATCGGAATTGCCCTGCATCAACAGAGTTGTCATATCCAGGTGCTGCAGCTTTTCCTCGTCAGAAAGTTTTTCGAAGGCAGCATCTCCCATTTCTTCCTTTGTCTCGTTAAGAAGGAGATCACCGATCTTGGCACCATTATTGTCAGGATTGTACATAAGGTTCAGAAGGTTATAGACCTCTATGGCCTTTCCTCTTCCTGCCTTGTAGTTTTCTCTCCACTCTTTTAATGTGAATTCAAGATCTTCCATGAAAATTTTGATCTCGTCCTCCAACTGCTCAAGTACCTCTTGGTACTCGGCAAAGCTGTACTGGCCGGTCATGTTCATGGTCTTAAGAGATGTGATGGCCTGAGATGAATCCGTGGTTGTCTTGTAGCCGATATATACGGCTCTGGCAGCACGGGCACCTGTGGCCCAGGAAATGAGGCTTGAGCTGGCTGCGGATTCGGCACCGGCATTAAGATTTTCGTCGATTACAGTGTAACCGTTGTCGTTGAGCCACTGCTTTGCATCAGCTTCTGCTGAATCGCCTTCGCCGTAGCTTACGATGACATCACTGACATAAACAGTGTCATCAGATGCTGCAAGTGTCGGCACCTGAAACTGGAATGCTACTATTATGGCCATGAGGCCGGCTATAATTTTTTCGAATGTCTTTCTCATCTGATTTTCCCCAATCTGGTACTTTTATACCTGTTTTTTATCATGCCTCAGCTGCAGCGTCTCCGTCCCGTTTTCTGCGTCTTCCAACAGTCATTCCCACAACAAAGAATATTGCAGCTATTATGACGCCTGCACCTACATAAAGCACCCACTCACTGACGCCTGAGAATACGCTAGCTGCAGTTGCTGTGCTGCTGACTGTATAGTAAAGGTAAAGTCCGCCGGTCTTGTCATTCCATACCCAGTCTTCGTTGGTAAGGTTAACAGGATTTTCCTGGTCAAATAGTGTCAGGGCTGTCATGCCTTCAGGAGTGCTTTCGCCGCCCTTTACAACTGTGAAGCCTGAAACATCACTTACTGTCAGCGGATTGCCTGCACTCTTATCCTTTGTGTAGTAAAGTGCCAGCCACTCTTTTCCAAGGTCACCGTTGAGATCCGCATTGTCCTCCAGGACGGATCTGCCTTTGGTCAGGCCTTTCTCAACACGGTTCGACTGCACCGCCTTGTAGTAGGTATATACCATAGAACCGTCCTCGGTCTGATTTTCATCTACCATGTTTGCAGGGATTGGATAAAGATCCATGTCTCTGTTATAGTATGCCCGCAGATCACTAAGGCCGCTGCAAACTGTCCATATACCCATGGCAACAGTTACTATGGCCAGAATGGCACTTGCTTTTTTGAAGCCTTCAAAGAGAACACCCTTGTGATTGTAAAGTTCAGGCTCTGCCATGTAGTCAACTGCACCCGCATATCCAGAAATAAATTCCATGCCTTCAGCATCAAGCGAGGCTGCCTTTTGTACCATTTCCTTTGTGTAATCAATGGCCTGCTGAGCAGTATTGCCATTCATGGTAAAGTCAAGGATGGTATTATGTTCAAGCTGTTCAAAAGCTGTCATAGGTCCAAGCTGGGAACCTAATGAATTTGCAATTAACTTACAGCTTATTGAAGCAATCAGACTTACAGCAAATATTCCGGCTGTGATCATGGTCTGCAGTGAAAAATTAACTCCAAGCAAACCCTCTGTATATGACTTTTGTGATGAACTCTGAAGTTCGCGGGCAGAGCTGGTGAGGGCTGTGCTGGAAGAATAAAATACGCTCCTGTCCACGCCCTGGAATACTGAAGCGCTTCCTACTCCGCCGTCCCCGGCCTTGTAGTCTTTGGATGCATTTAAAGCCTCGTCATCGGTCAGCATGCCCTGTGTGATCAGCTCAGATACTGCTACGAAGGATGTGGCAGCCCTCTGTCCGTCCGAAAGCGCTGCAGCCATCGGGTAAAGAAGAGCCCTGCTGTCTGCATCGTCCGGGTCAAATGTCTGCATGAAGAAATCCTGCAGTGTTCCGTCCGGATTTTCTGCTGTTGGATATTTATAGGCAGAAAGTCCCTCGTAAAGGGTTCCCATGCTGAGCCACTGCTCAGCTGTGAAAGATGATGAATTTGAGCTCTTGCTTACATAATTTGCAATCTTATTCTCATCGTCCCTTAAGGATGTGCCTGAATTTACGTACTCTGTGAATAATTTCTGAAGCTCGGTGATGCCGACAGCCAGGTCTCTGGCTGCACTGTCATACTTTGCAGAAAGCTGTGATGCTGCCTCTGAAGGCATGAAAGTTTCATTTTTCTCCTCTGCTTCCTTCTCGAGGCTGTCCAACATGTCATCGTATGTACCCATGGTGGTCATTCTGTCCAGCCATGTGCTGTCCTTATCTGTGTCAGCGCCCATGGCCAGAAGCTGCTCGATGCACTTAATGGCATCAGCGTTGCCTTCCATCAGAATGGTAGTCAGATCAGCATGGGCAGTTTTTTCCTCGTCGGAGAGATTCATATAAGCTGAATCTCCCAGTTCCTCTTTTGTCTCATTAAGCAGCAAATCGCCCATTCCCTTGTTTTCGCAGTCAGGGTCATAAAGCATGTTCAGCAGATTGTATGCCTCAATGGCTTTTCCGCGGCCTGCATTGTAGTTTTCCCTCCACTCTTTAAGGGTGATCAGAAGCTGGTCCATAAATGCATTAATCTCATCCTTCATCTGATCAAGGACCTCCTGGTAGCTGTCAAAGCTGTAGCTGCCGGTCATGTTCATGGTCTTAAGGGAAGTAATGGCTTCATTCACATCGGTAGTTGTCTTATAACCCAAATAAACGGCTCTGGCAGACCTTGCACCTGTAGCCCATGAAAGGGCAGCCGAGCTTGTCTTTGACTCTGCTCCGTCATTAAGATTAGTATCAACTACTGTATATCCATTATCTGTCAGCCATGCCTTGGCATCGGATTCTGCTGCATCGCCCTCGCCGTAGCTGACGTAAACGTCGCTGACATACTGTTTTTCTTCAGATGCCGCAAATGTCGGTACCTGGAACTGGAATGCCACAACTATGGCAAGCACACCTGCGATTACTTTTTCGAATAATTTTTTCATAAATGACCCCAACTCTAAATTAATTATGTATATCTATTTAAATGGCAACAGCTGACTGAAATCTTACTCACGCTGCTTCCGCCTTGCGGCTTTTACGTTTTCTTCCATAGGCCATTCCGCCGAGGAAAAATACTGCGGCAATGACTACGCCTGCAGCAATATAAATAATCCATTCGGTAGCGCCGGAGAAAACACTAGCTGCACTGGCTGCAGTGTCCACTGTGTAGTAAAGATAAAGTCCGTTTGTTTTATCATTCCATACCCAGTCCGCATTTGTCAGGTTTACAGGGCTTTCCGTGTCAAATAATGTCAAAGCATTCATTCCTTCCGGAGTTGAGTCGCTGCCGGTGATTACCTTAAAGCCTGACAGGTCACTGACCACGATAGGATTTCCGGCTGAGGCATCCTTAGTGTAGTAAAGTGCCAGCCATTCTTTGCCCAGGTCGCCGTTCAGGTCCGCATTGTCTTTTAATACTTCCCTGTCCGTAGTGTAACCCTTCTCCACACGGTTGCTCTGCACGGCCTTGTAATATGTATATGTCATCGAACCGTCTTCGCTTTGTGCCTCATCCACCATGTTATCCGGTATCGGATAAAGATCCATGTCTCTATTGTAATATGCCTTAAGATCGTTTATGCCGCTGATAACAGTCCAAACGCCCAGGGCAATCGTTGCAACAACAAGGACTGCTGAAGCAATCTGGAAGCCTTTAAGGATTGTGGCCTTTCTGTTGATTGAAGAAAAATTCCAGTCATAATCCAGGGCACACTCATTTCCCTTCAGCAGTGCTGCCTGCTCTACATTTGCAGCTTTAATGCCGCCGCTGCGATTTAGGGCAGAGAGCATTTCACTAACCTGCATTGTGGCTGTACCTTCATACATCACAGCTCCGCCGGCATCCTTTCCCAAATCCTCAGCCACTATGGCTACCATTCTATCAAAGGCTCTCTTAGGTGCTGTCTGGACATGCAGTACGAGAGTTGTAATTGCGCAGCCCACAGTCGCAACCATGCTTGTGGCAAAAATTGCTGCAGCTATTGTTGTCTCAAGTGAAAAGGCAGTTCCGAACATGCCTTCTGTATAAGACTTCTGGGAAGAATTCTGAAGCTGGCGGGCAGAACTGGTAAGGGCTGTAGTTGAAGAGTCAAATATGCTTCTGTCTACACCTGAAAAAACCGAGATAGGATCATTATTATCCAAAAATTCCTTGAAGCTTTCTGCGCTTGTAAGAGCTTCCTGGTCTGTTACCATGCCCTGATTCAGCAACTCGGAAATTGTTACGAATTCAATGGCGCTTCTCTGTCCGTCCGAAAGAGCTGCAGCCATCGGATAAAGAAGGCTTCTGCTGTCCGCATCGTTTACATCGAAGCTCTCCATGAAAAAATCCTGTAAAGTTCCATCTGGGTTTTCTGTTGTTGGATACTTGTATGCAGCCAGACCTTCATAAAGCATTCCCATGTTCAGCCAGTTCTGGGTATCGAAATTATCCAGCGTTGTATTTTTCTCAACGTAGCTGACGATCTTATTTTCGTCATCGTTAAGAGTTGTACCTGAATTCTTATACTCGTTAAAATATCCCTGGAGACTTGTAATATATGCAGCGAGGATCTGGGCGGTGTCATCATATTTTGATGACAGCTGTGCAGCTGCTTCCGATGGCATGAAGGTCTCATTCTTATCATCAGCTTCCTGCTCCAGGGCATCCATCATATCGTCATATGTTCCGATCTCCGTGAGCCTGTTAAGCCATGTCTTTTCAGTATCGGTATCTGCGCCCATTGCCAGGATCTGCTCGATGTACTTTGTGGCGTCAGAATTGCCCTGCATCAGGATGGTTGTCATATCCGCATGCTGCAGCTTTTCTTCGTCAGAAAGCTTATTGTATGCAGTATCGCCCATCTCCTCTTTTGTCTCGTTAAGAAGCAGGTCGCCCATCTTGGCATTTCCGCAGTCAGGATCATACATCAGATTCAGCAGATAATAGGCCTCAACTGCCTTGCCTCTTCCTGCCTTGTAATTCTCCCTCCACTCAGCAAGAGTTACTTTTAAATCATCCATGAAAACCTTGATCTCATCAGCCATCTTGTCGAGAACTTCCTGGTAGCTGTCAAAACTGTAGCTGCCGGTCATGTTCATGGTCTTAAGGGATGTGATGGCCTGGCTGGAATCTGTGGTTGTCTTGTATCCCAGATAAACGGCCCTGGCGCCTCTGGCGCCGGTAGCCCATGACCACGTAGAAGACGAAGCTGTGCCGGCATATGCTCCTGAATTAAGATTGGTATAAATGACGGTGTAGCCGTTAGTTGTCAGCCACGCCTTGGCATCTGCCTCGGCTGAATCACCCTCTCCATAGCTGACAATTACGTCGCTGACATACTGTTTTTCTTCGGATGCCGCAAATGTCGGTACCTGGAATTGGAATGCCACAACTATGGCAAGCACACCTGCGATTACTTTTTCGAATAATTTATTCATAATAACCCCAATTCTACTCAAACTATCTAAATTATTGCCTGGGTTTTTGCAGCCCGTTCTTTTGCAGCCCACAACCAATTGATTTTCAGTATCATACCGCTTTAAATTCCACAAAAGCTATAGGTCAACGTTTTTGATATCTTTTTTGTTTTTACCCTTTAAAAGTCATAAAAAAGTCTCAAAAACACACTTTTCGGACGGTTTCACAGTTAATTCATAAATCACGCAGTTTCCGGCCTGCGCTCTTTCCTTCTTTTTCCCACAAACAATCCGCCCAGGAAGAATACTGCTGCAATTACCACACCTGCGGCCACGTAAACAATCCACTGATCAGGGCCTGAGAAAATGCTGGCAGCGCTTGATCCGCTGTCTTCAGTGTAGTAAAGATACAGTCCGTTTGTCTCATCATTCCATACCCAGTCTGCGTTTGTCAGATTCACCGGACTTTCCATGTCAAATAAGGTCAGGGCCTTCATTCCTTCCGGAGTCGAGTCGCTGCCGGTGATTACCTTAAAGCCTGACAGGTCGCTGACCACTATAGGATTTCCGGCCGACGCGTCCTTAGTGTAGTAAAGTGCCAGCCACTCTTTGCCCAGGTCGCCATTCAGATCTGCGTTGTCTTCCAGTGCTTCCCGGTCTTGTGTAAGGCCTTTTTCCACACGGTTACACTTAACGGCCTTGTAATATGTATATGTCTTCGACCCATCTTCGCTTTCTGCCTCGTCAACGATATTATCCGGGATTGGATAAAGATCCATATTCCTGTTGTAATACGCCTTCAGGTCATTTATACCGCTGATAACCGTCCATACACCAATGGCAATGGTTGCAACAACAAGAACTATTGTTGCAATCTGGAAACCTTTAAGAATTGTTGCCTTGGAATTTATAGCGGAAAAATCATGCTCATATTCCACTGCAGCTTCATATCCTCTGCAATATTCAACTGCAGTCTGATCTGCGCTGCTTCCGGTAGTATATTTAAGAATTCTGTCCGCTTCAAGCGTCGCCGAACCCTCATACATGTCTGCTGTCCAGCCATATTTTTTTGCCATGTCATTGGCGATTTTATTTACAAGACCATCATATGCCCTCTTCGGAGCTGTAGCATGACGGAGCACTCCTGTTGTAATGCCGCAGGCTAATGTAGCTACCGAGCAGACTGCAAAAACCGATGCAAGAACTACTGTCTGGAGGGAAAATGCCGTTCCAAACATTCCCTCTGTATAGGACTTCTGCGATGAGTTCTGAAGCTCACGGGCAGAGCTGGTCAGTGCTGTGCTGGATGAATCAAAAATACTTCTGTCAACACCGTTAAACACAGATATCGAATCATTATTATCAAGGAATTCCTTAAAGCCGTTTGCAGTCTCCAGAGCCTCCGCATCTGTAATGATTCCCTGTGTGATAAGCTCAGAAAGTGCTATAAATTCCACAGCACTCCTCTGGCCATCAGAAAGTGCGGCAGCCATCGGATAAAGAAGGCTGCGGCTGTCCGCATCGTCGGGGTCAAAGCTTTCCATGAAGAAATCCTGCAGTGTCCCATCCGGATTTTCTGCTGTCGGATACTTGTATGCTGCAAGGCTTTCATAAAGAGTACCCATGTTAATCCATGTCTGGACATCAGAATTTTCAATTGAAGCATTCTTTTCTATGAAGCTGTCAATCTTATCCTCATCATCCTGAAGCGATGTGCCTGAGTTGATGTATTCCTTAAAATATTCCTGAAGCTGGGTAATGTCGTATGCCAGCACCTCTGCTGTGCTGTCATACTTGTTGGCAAGCTCTGCAGCGGCCTCAGAAGGAAGGAATGTCTCATTCTTATCCTCTGCTTCCTGCTCCAGTGCATCCATCATGTCATCATAAGTTCCCATCTCGGAAAGCCTGTCAATCCAGGTCTTCTCAGTGTCGGTATCAGCACCCATGGCCAGGATCTGCTCCATGTACTTTGTGGCATCAGAATTTCCCTGCATCAGGATAGTGGTCATGTCTGCGTGCTCCAGCTTTTCTTCGTCTGAAAGCTTATTGTAGGCAGCATCTCCCATTTCCTCTTTTGTCTCGTTAAGGAGCAGATCGCCCATCTTTGTATTATTGCAGTCAGGGTCATACATCAGATTCAGCAGGTAATAGGCCTCGATAGCTTTACCTCTTCCGGCTTTGTAATTCTCTCTCCATTCCTTAATGGTCACTTCAAAGTCATCCATGAACGCTTTGATCTCGTCGGCCATCTGATCCAGCACTTCCTGATAGCTGTCAAAGCTATAGCTGCCTGTCATGTTCATGGTCTTAAGAGATGTAATGGCCTGGCTGGAATCCGTAGTAGTCTTGTATCCCAGGTATACGGCTCTGGCAGACCTGGCGCCTGTAGCCCACGACCATGTGGATGATGATGCTGTGCTTGCCTCTGCCCCTGCATTAAGGTTAGTGTCTATTACTGTGTAGCCATTGCTCGTCAGCCAATCCTTGGCATCTGCCTCGGCTGAATCACCCTCACCATAACTGACTATTATGTCGCTGACATACTGCTTTTCCTCGGATGCCGCAAATGTCGGTACCTGGAACTGGAATGCCACGCAAACCGTCAGCACCACTGCTGTAATTTTTTCAAAAATTTTTCTCATGATCTTCTCTCTTAACATTGGGTGACAATGGAGTACGTCCCCATTGTCACCCATTGTCGCCATTGTCATATTATCTCATCAATCAGCTTATCTGGCTGTATCTGTAGATGTATCTTGCAGGGTTATTATATGCTGCATTTATCAGTGTTTCGCTGCATATTGAACCATACTGATCCTTCAGCACATCAGCAGTCTTCATGGCCTCTGTGCCGGTTGTAACCACCTGACCGTGGCTCATCTGGCAAGGGATCGTGGCATCTGAATCGTAGTACGAAGAAGATACATAGTCTATCTTTCTGCTGATTCTTACGCCGTTGCACATGATGGACTGAACTTCAACATATAATCTCTCGCCGCCATTCATGTTAAGATGTACATCCACGTTGCTGACCTGACCCGGAACCCACACATCAATATCCAGATCGTAACCATCATCGTTATCAGCCATGAATTTATTGATAAGCTGCTGGTTCTGCCACTTGCCGTTCAGCTTGTAAAGATCCAGGTAGTATGTCTTGCTCTCTCCAAGACCGTTGTCTGTCTTGTATGTGAACTTGAAATAAAACTTTTCGATGCAGTCTGTACCTGCGTCTGTCCTGTTAATCGGATTGCTTACTCTCAGCTTCAGAGTGTATTTGTAGTATCCGGCCTCATCTGAATGGGACAGATTCTGGTTAACGTCTCCGTCATAGGTATTCAGGCACGCCTCCAGTGCTGCACTTTTCAGTACGGCACCAAACTGGTCATAAACCTTATCCTCTTTATTCTTTCCGCTGATCAGTTCCTGCATTTCCTTTGTGGTCAGCTGTGTATCTGACACCGGATATGACTGGGCCATAGTGCAGTTAATGTCGGCATTAGAATCGTTCGAAATTGATGAAACGTAATCCTCGTTTGTGCTGATCTGTATGCCGTTGCAGCTGATCTTTTTAACCTTTACGGTTACTCTGTCGCCGTGAGTATTCCAGAATCCGCCGTAGTCCATGTTAAGGAAAATGTGCAGCTTAGTCAGCTTGCCCGGAAGCCAGATCTTCATGGTATGGCTGGCAGAGTTATCGTCACTTCTTACAAAATATCTTTCCAGTACTGAACTGTTCTGCCATCTGCCGCCGGAATATTCCATGGTCAGTCTGTAAGTTTTTTCGCTGCCGTAGCCGTTATTATCGATATATGTAAAATCCCATCTGAAACAGTTGATCTGATCAGGATCGGAACCGTTTTTGTTATATGGATTTTCCACGTCTATATCGATATCGTAAAGATACCATCCGCCTTCGCTTTCAAACTGGGCCTTCTGCTGCTCGGCTTCTGTCGTCTTGCTCGGATCGTTGATGTAATCCTGGTTTATGTCACCATCGTAGGCCAGAGTCTCAGTGGCAGGGATAAAATGCCCACAGGCCGAAGGCCAGGGCTACTGCCATAACCAGGGATATTAA
>R11__coassemble_1008_pt1 | contig 16736 bp, 11 predicted proteins | sample R11__metabat2_high_PE_009 | metagenome-assembled genome bin R11
CTATTACTGCTGCAATGACTACCACAGCAAATATTATAAATACAGGCATAGCCAAAGAAGTAACAGCTGCACCGGCCTCTTCCTGGATTTCACCCGAAACAGCATTTCCAACAGATATTGCGCCAGCCGCATCCGACTTTCCCTTTGAAAGATTTGCAAACCAGTTTGCTGCAATCACAATATATTTCCATACAGCTGCCGCACCTGTTTTTATGAGTCCTGCCAGGGTTATCATTCCCTCTCCGGCAGGCTTTGCCGCAAAGAGTGCAAATGCGCCTCCGATTATCAACACGCCTCCGATGATGCCTGCAAATATTGCAACATCCCTGGCTTTTGGAATTCTTCCCATTCTTTTTACTATAAGCGCACAAAGTGCAGACACTATTCCTGCGATACTCAGACCGATGGCTGCCCCATTAACCTCCGGCATTGATGACACAAACGCAAAAATAATACTGACTATTATTCCTGCTTCAAGGCTTAAAGTTATTGAATTAAGTTTTGGTTCCTTAAGATTTGATGATACCGCGCTGACAGTCAGCAGCAGGCTGGCAGCCACAGCTGCAAGCAGCCCTTTAACATTAATGGTCCCACTGAATATCAATCTGGAAGCAGCCGCGGCTGCACCTAAAATAAGGTTCAGATTAAAAATGCCTGAAATCTTTCGTTCTTTCTTCAGGAACAAATAATTTATGATAAATATAATCGGCCCATAAATCGCAGTCACAAATATGTACAGCGGTGCGCCCCACGGTATGGACAACATGTACATCACACAGCTTATAGTACCGCTTAAGGATACCTGAAGCAATAAGGAAACGAGGAAACTATAAGTCATCTGAAGTCCCTCCCTTCATTGCCTTAAGACACAGAGTTTCATAATCGCCTATGATTTCCGCTTCCTCATATGTGATTATACTCATTTTTGAAGGGGCAATCTTCATAACCTCTTCCCTCGACGCAGCGCTTTGCCCATTTTTCGTTACAAAATATACCCTCCCAATAAACGGCAGCATCTCCTGAATCCGTTCTGTTCCAAAATCCGGAGTCTTTAATACAACGCTCTTGTTGTCATCCTGATAGTCAACTTCATAAGGATCGTAGGCCGAAAGTCCGTAAAGCACCTCATCCAGCCCATGTTCCATTGAAAATACATGTACCGGTCCGCTTGTTTTTCCGCTGCAGATAGTAACCCCTGCATCTACCCCCATATCCGCAAGCTTTACGGCAATTGATGCAACAATGCTGAGCATGTCTTCCAGCTTTTCAGGATAAGTCTCCGGGCTCTGAAAACTTTCTCCGTCTATTATGAAATGAATATTTCCCGGCAGTATTCTCTCATAAAGATTCACCTGTAAAGGCATGTTTCTGGCGGCCAGACGCCAATTGATGCTGCGGCTGTTGTCATATGGCATATACTCCCTGCTGGATCTTATTACCGTCACATCCTCAAACAGGCCCTTTGAGCCATACCTTCCATTCTGTATATTGCCCAGAAAGCCCCCTAGCGATACCTCCTGAAGTTTTGGATACACTGCAATGCTTTCACCCTGCGCAGCTGCGCCTCCCGTCTTCAGCTGACAAAGTCCCAATCCATCACCGCTGATAACGCTCCAGTCTGAACAGTCATAAACTCCGCGTCTCAAAGCATCCCATTCAATTGTCTTTTCAGCTTTCTCATACCAAATGAGCGAAGGAAGTTTTGCGCAGGCACTTTTGTAGCGTATTGTCTTTCCATCCCGTTCAGCACCTGCCTCCTCTATATCCTGCACAGCAGCTTCCCGCGGCATAAGCACCGGATTTTCATCAAGACGCATATTAAGCTCCAGCCACATTACCGGCAGGAACTTGCCATTTTCCATTTTTATTATTGTTTTTAGTTTGCCTCCTGGAAAAAGTCCACACTTATCGTTTTTTATCGAGATAATAAGATTTTTACATGAAAATATGGCCCAAAGCCTTGCGGTGAGCCCAACAAAAGCACATATCAAAAGAATCGATGCTGGAAGAAACCAGCCCTTTACTGCAGCTAATATGCCCAGCACAAACAAGGCCACAACTATGGGCCATGCAACAATATAACTGCTCTGACTTGAAAATAACTTATTTTTCATAAGCTGCTGCCACTGCCTCAAGAGAAGGTTCAGGTGAAACGTCAGTCAGGATTTCATCAATTATACCTGCTGCCGTCACGCCCTGCAGTCTGGCCGAGTTTTTTACCACCAATCTGTGTTCCAGAACGGGATGAACTGCTTCTTTCACGTCTTCAGGTATTACATAATTCCTGCCTTCCATGGCTGCCAGTGCCTTTGCTGCTCTAAACAAAGCTTTTGCTCCTCTTGGACTGGCACCCAGGGTGCAGTTTGGATTTTCCCTGGTCTCACTGCATATAGATATAATGTAGTCACAGATAGTATCCGATACAGTTATTTCATCTATCTGCTTCTGGGCTTTTATTATGGTTTCGCAGTTCATCAGTGGTTTTATCTGTTCATAAGATATGCCGTTTCCCGAGCTTTTAAGCATCTGTCTTTCTTCTTCCTTTTCCGGGTATCCCATTGTGATCCTGATAAGGAATCTATCCATCTGAGCTGCAGGCAGCTTAAATGTGCTTTCGCTTTCCACCGGATTCTGTGTGGCAAATACCAGAAATGGCTTTGGCAATTCAAACCTTTCGCTGTCTATAGTGATCTGTTTTTCCTCCATGGCCTCAAGAAGTGCCGACTGCGTCCTCGGTATGGCCCTGTTAATTTCATCTGCAAGCAGGATATTGGTCATGACCGGTCCTTTTCTCAGTTCAAATTCCTGCATCTTCTGATTATATATCTGCATTCCTATGATATCTGACGGCAGCAGATCCGGAACAAACTGTATCCTTCCATAACTGCACCCAAGGACCTTTGAAATGGTCTTTATCAACGTGGTCTTTCCGACTCCCGGCACATCATCAATCAGTACATGTCCACCCGCCAGCACCGCCATCAGCACCAGGCGGATCTTGTCCTTCTTTCCCACTATGATCTTTTCAGTTTCCCCAGTAACCGCTTCAGTTAACTTCTCTATATCCATGCTCTGCTCCTTTGCCGCCTCTATACCTTTCTGATAATCACTGCCAGCCCTGACCCGGTACTTAAACAGAAAGCTTTGTCTAAAAATCACCTCCGCATGCCGGGATTTCCTAAGCCTGCCCATCATTTTCATCAGGCCGGAGCATTCGAAAAGATTTCTTTAAGAAATCTTTTCTCATTACTCCTGAGCCAGGCCACGGACTTGAGGTCCCCCTGGCTCACCTTTCTTCAAATGATGGGCAGGCTAACGAAATCCAGGGCATGCTCCGAATGATTTTTATCCAAACCTTTCTGATTTTGTACCGTGTCTCGGCCGGCTTGCTCTCAGCATCAGAATGATTTCGAATTAATCCGTTCAGAAGGCGACATGGATTTCATTAGGCTGACAGGGCATCGAAGAAGTGTGGACGTTTGGGACCACCAGTCCGTGCAAACGTCCAGGCGAAATGAGGAAAGATTTTTTCGAAAATCTTTACGAATTCGCCGGCACTTTTGAGGTGGCCTGTCAGCCTTAGGAAATCCGGAGCCTGGAGAGGATTAAATCAAAATCATTCTGTGTAAAAAGCAAGCCGAGCCCAGAGTTAATGCTATTACAAAAGAGAAGGCTGCGCAAGTACTTTAGCGCAGCCTTTTTGGTGTCATTATTTGTTAAATATTCCAGTCAGTGTCTCCTGAAGCATAGGAATGTCTATAGGTTTGGCCAGATGGCCGTTCATGCCGGCATCCACAGCCTTCTGCCTGTCTTCCTCGAAGGCATTCGCAGTCATGGCTATGATAGGGATCTCGGCCTTGGCCCTGTCAGGGAGGGACCTGATCAGCCTGGTTGCCTGGTAGCCATCCATTCTCGGCATCTGGATATCCATCAGGACTACATCATAGTGTCCGGCCTCCTCCTGCCTGATCTTTTCTACCGCAATGTCGCCATCCTCGGCGGTATCTACCTCGCAGCCATACTCTGAAAGTATCTCAACGGCAATCTCTCTGTTGAACTCATTGTCCTCAACCAGGAGAATTCTCTTTCCTGTAAAATCAGCACGTTTGACTTTCTCAGGTGTCTCCGGCTCTTCTGCCTGTGGTGTGCTGAACGCATTCGACAGTACTCTCCTCAGTTCTGACATAAACAAAGGCTTAGAACAAAATGCCGTAACTCCCGCCTCTCTGGCCTCTTCCTCGATGGAAGAAAAGTCATAAGCTGTCAGCACTATGATAGGGGTTTCATCTCCTATTATGTGGCGGATGCGTCTGACTGTCTCAATGCCGTTCATGTCCGGCATCAGCCAGTCAATTATGTAGGCCGCATAGCTGTTGTTTTCTTCTTTTGCTACCTGGGTCCTCAGTACCGCTTCTTTGCCGGTCAGTGTCCAGTCTGCTCTCATTCCTATTTCGCCCAGCATCTTTGCCACACTGACTGCGGTTGTGGAATCGTCATCTGCTACCAGCGCACGGAGTCCTTCAAGTTCCGGTATTGCACGCGGCTGTGAAAGGTCACCCGTAATCTTAAACTCAACATTTACAACAAATTCCGTGCCTACGCCTTTTTCGCTGTTTACAGTAATTGTACCGCCCATCATGTCCACGATGTTCTTTGTTATGGCCATACCGAGTCCTGTACCCTGAATGCCGCTGACGGTACTGCTCTGCTCACGGGTGAATACTTCAAATACATGCTCCGCAAATTCCGGTTCCATACCGATACCTGTATCCTTGACCCGGAATTCGTAGTGTGCCATGCCGCTCGTCTTCGACGGCTTTTCCTGGACTCTTACCGAGATGGTGCCGCCGTTAGGTGTAAACTTGATGGCATTTGACAAAAGATTTAAAAGCACTTGGTTAAGTCTCAGTTTATCTGTTATGACATTTTCATGCTCCACATCCAGAGTATCTATGAAAAGCTCCTGCTGCTTTGCATTGATATTTGCGATTATGATGGTCCTCAGGTCATGCAGCACATCCGGAAGATGAACCTCGCCCTCTTCTATCTGCACCTTTCCTGATTCGATGCGGCTCATGTCCAGTACATCGTTTATCAGAGAAAGCAGATGATCTGAAGATGTCTGTATCTTTCCGAGATAGTCTATTACCTGGTCTTTGTTGTCTATGTGAGCTGCTGCCAATGTCGTAAAGCCGATTATCGCGTTCATCGGTGTACGGATGTCGTGGCTCATGTTTGAAAGGAATACTGACTTTGCATTATTTGCATGCTGTGCAGCTGCCAAAGCTTCACGAAGCTGTTTTTCCTTCTCCTGTTCTGCCTTCACCGTTTCGGTAACATTACGCATACCAAGAACCAGATTTTCCTTATGCTCGCCTTCGTCTATGCGGCCATAGCCCAGCTGGAAGTAATCTTCCTCCCCATTTATCAGACGGCGGAACGTAACATATCCGGTACCTTTTTCAGGGACTGTATCCAACATAGATTCTATTTTTACCTGCTGAAGTGTTCTTTCTCTGTCTTCCGGATGAACTATGTTCTGAACGTATGCACTGATCATGTTGCTGTATGCAAATCTGTCGGGCAGCTGCATGCCGGTCTTTTCGGTAAATCCTTCGTCCTTCCGGTACATCTCACACTGTCCGTCCTCAGGATTTAACAGAAACATGGTAGTATATTCTGTAGAGAGTGTGTCAATGATGGACTTCTGCTCCAGCATCATGGCCTCTGACTTCTTTTCGCCTCTTCTGATCATGACGTACCATGTCAGGTCTATCAGGAGAAGAAGGACCAGAGCTGCCATTACCATGATAGGTATGTTCCAGTCTATGGTGCTTCCCGAAAGAAGCGCCATAGGTATACTTGCCACCAGCACCCACTCATAGTTATCGGTCAGGTGATGGTATGCCATGAAGCACTCTTCACCTTTATTGTTTTCCGCTGTAAAGCTTCCGCTTTCGTTTGCGTTAACCTCTTCTTTAAGGGTATCTGCATTAATGGAAGCCTTGTTGTAAGAGTAAATGAAATCATAAAGCGTTTCATTCTTCATCGACGAAGGCTTGATAATATAGTTTCCATCTGCATCTATCAGCGCTATGGATGCGGAATCTCCGTACTCTGTAGGGAATGTCCATCTTTCCTCAAGAAGTGACAATGGTACAACTCTCATCAGTATGGCATCTCTGTCGGCATTTCCATCTTTAAGGCTTACCAACTCACAGAATGCCACAACGTAGCTTCCGTCTATCGGATTGGCATAGCGGTGAGTCATGTGGAGCTGATCGTCTGCCTCCATGGAAGAAAACAGTGAACTGAGTCTGTCGCTGGCATATGTTACATCATGGTCATAAGGCGATGTGACATGGGATACCGAAGACACCCCTTCATATGTATCAGCCCAGATCAGATGTACCTGCACATCATCCTGGGCGTTCATGGCAGAAACTACCTCCATGGCTTCATCCATGGTACACTCAACGTTTTCCAGATAATCCGCCCATCCTGATACGATGGTCTGGGAATCTTCCATGTAGTTATTGGCAATTTCCTCCATGGTGGATACTGTAGACTGAAACGTGGTCCTGGATTTTTCCAGACCATCATTTCCCACATTCCTGACATACAGGACGACAGCTATTACCACCGCTGCCACGATTATTAAATTTACAAGTGCTATCAACACTCGCTTCATTTACGTTTTCCTCTGGTTTTGGGCCGCCTTAGAGCAGTCATCTTCCTTTGTTTTTTCAGCCGATCCGAAGCGGCCCGTATGCTGCAAACCTTTCACTCTCAGGTCCCACAGCTGTTTTATTCTGTCTCCGGCAGCTCATACTCTGCCACTTTATTTGTGCATTCGATGGCGATACGCAGGTCATCCAGACCGTTTTCGATCAGAACTTCATTTTCGGCACTTGCGATGTAAGGGAAATCTGCCAGGCCCACATTTTTATTTGCCACAGGCATGTTCTTGATGTTTTCAAAGACTTCCTGCTCTGCATCTGTGTACATGAATCTTAAAAATTCCTCAGCCATCTCCAGGTTTTCACTGCCGTTATATACGCCCATGAAATAGCTTGCTGCTCCGTTATAGGCGTAAGCTGCAGTCTCTTCACCTATTGGTGCAGGGATGTATGCATACTCAAATGAATCGGCTGTGAATGTCTCGCTCTTTGCCTCTCTCTTTTTGGTTCCTGAGTAGTTATCTGCATTTATGAATACAAAAGGAATGTCTCCTTCAAAGAAACGCAGGATCAGTGCGTTATAAGTATCTTCAAGTGTGCCGCATTCCTCGTTCACGTAGCCGCATGTTGCGATCGCATCCATTCTCTCCGACGCTTCTGCGAAAGCATCGTCCAGTGCTGTGCCTGACTTCACCGCTTCTATGCAATCCGGTGCGTAGCAGCGCGCCAGATAGTTCTTTTCGATCCAGAGTGGTCCTTCGTATCCGGCCTCCTCCAGCTTTGCACAGCAATCCATAAGTTCATCTTCGGTAGTTGGAACTTCCAGGCCGTTTTCCTCTAAGATATCAAGGTTAACCATCATTCCGCAGCCTGACAGGTAAAGCGGAAGTGCATATGTGCTTCCGTCCTGCGCAAAAAGTCCGACATATTCATCGTTAAGGGATGCAAGGTCTATGTCGATATCATCAAGAGCCTCGCTGTTTTCATAAAGAACATCTGCATTTTCATCATTAAAAACCCAGCCTGTAAACATGAAAAGATCCAGGTCCTCACCCGTGGTCATTCTGTTTACAATGTTTGTTCCATAGTCATCCAGCTGGGAGTAAACAACTTCCACATTTGGATAATACTCCTGGAAATCCAATGCCACCTGCTCCAGAGCCTCAAAGTTGCCCCATGAGCCTGTTACGTTAAGTGTAGCTTCAGTTTCTGTATCAAGCTTGGCTTCAAAGCCGGCCTGCGTAGATTCTGTCTCGGCTTTTGTATCCTCTTCTCCGGCTGATGCAGTTGTCTCTGTCTGGGATGTACTGCCGCATGCAGCAAGAGATGCCGCCATTGCAAGTGTAAGTATCACACATAAAGTCTTTTTCATGATTCTGCCTCCCCTAAAATCCGGTATTTTACCACCTAATATATCAGATTTCTGTTATTTCTCGCTTTTGTACGCCTCGATGGCCTCAATCGTTTCCTTGTAGCTGTCCTCTACCTTTTGCATAAGAGCCGGATCAGCCTTCTCGTTGTTGCCTCTCATCTGTTCTGTCAAATCTGATGATGCGCTGTAAAGCTTGGTAAATGCCAGGTTTGCTGCCACGCCCTTCAGCGTATGCACTGCCCTGAATACCTCATCATGTTCTCCGCCCTTAATGGCTTCTCTCAGCTGGCCCATGGTAGGCTCATCAAGGAATTTCAGCACGAACTTGTCTACCAGCTTATCGCTCATCAGTCTTGTTTTTGCTTCTGCATAGTTTCCATGCAGCTTCTCATAACATTGCTCCAGTGTCATTTTCTTTCCCGTCCTTTTTGTTATGCTCACTAATCCTGCAATTTAATTTTCATTCACTCTTTATCTGCCATATGGTATGCATCAGATTCCTGCATCTTTGCTCATCCCAGATAGCTTTCCATCATCTTTTCAAAGTCTTCCATGCATACCGGTTTGGAATAGTAATATCCCTGGATTGCATCGCAGCCAAGCTTCTTTAAAAATTCCACCTGGGCTTCTTCCTCCACGCCTTCCACAACTACCTTCATTCCCAGTTCACGGATCATTTCCATAATGTGCCGCAGCACTGTCTCGCCCCGTTCGCCGCCAATGGCATCTGTCAGGCTTTTATCAATCTTGATCACATCAAAAGGCATGACTGACATGCTGGTAAGGGATGAATACCCGGAACCGAAATCATCCATATGGAGTGAAAAGCCCTCTTCCTTCAGCTTATTAAGCAGCTGACCAAACCTGATGCTTTCAAATGCTGAGCTTTCTGTAATCTCCACAGGTACCAGGTCTATCGGCACGCCGCTGCCTTCAATAAACTTAAGATAATGCTCCACGGTATTTGATCTGTGCAGCGTGATCCTTGACATGTTGACAGATATCGGAACACACGGTTTTCCTTCTTCGCTGCGTCTCTTCTGAAAATCACATACCTTCCTGTACATTATCTCATCCAGATCTGCGACCAGACCGTCTTTTTCAAAAACAGGGATAAACATATACGGCGGATTATATGTTCCGTCTTCCCTTTTCCATCTTACCAGTGCCTCTGCGCCCACAAGAGTATTTGTGTTTGGGTCTATCTTAGGCTGGAACCACGGCACGAACTCGTCTGCCTCCACAGCTCTTGAAAAATCGTTTTCCAGCAGTTTTTCCTGCCTGTATTTTGTTGCAGCCGGACCGTCGTATGACCCTACATTTATGTCATAGACCTGTTTTACCTGGTCAAGTGCGATGATTGCCCTGTCACAGATGGCCGTAATACTCAGTTCCCGGTCCACATTTTCGTAAAGACCGATCTTTATCCTGATACGTTCCACCGGATCAATTTCCGTCACCTGGCTGACCAGTTTATCCAACTGTGCAACCTCCGGGACCAGTTCCTGCTCAAACATTCCTATGAATTTATCAGCCCCGTAGTGGCCTACCAGTCCGTTGTATTCATTTGCGTCCTGCTGCAGTTTTTTCGCTATTGTTTTAAGGATCAGATCACCTGCTGCACTTCCGTAAACGCTGTTTATCAGTTTAAAATCCTTAACATCCACAATGAACAGCGTGTAATTTTTATCTGGATTATCCCTGATTTCCTTGGCTGCGTAATGATTAAAGGCCTGCCTGGTGTAAATTCCCAGTTCATCATGCTCGATGGACCTGATGTCAGCTGCTGCCTCTCTCATCCGGATGATATTCTGTATTCTTCCGAACATGATAACCGGATTGTAAGGTTTTTCCAGGAACTCCACAGCTCCCAGATCCATGCACCGGGCTTCGTTGTCCGGCTTTTCATCAGCTGTCATTACAATTATAGGTACAGCCGAAAGCAGCGGGTCTTGCTTTACTCTCGTCATGAATTCAAATCCATCCATAACAGGCATCTGAAGGTCCAGTAATATAACAGAAAGGTCCCTGTGGTATTCCTCAAGAAGGTCCAGACCCACTGCGCCGTTCTCAGCTTCCAGTACGTCATACTCTTCGCTGATGATTTCCCGCAGCATCTCTCTGTTCATTTCATTATCTTCAATTACTAATATCTTGCGCATAAATTTCTCTCCAGGGGCTAAGGTTTAAGTCTCCAGGGATGTACCTGTCTCTCATATTGGGGTATTATACCCCAAATTTATACATATTTTACCATCATTGTAATAATTGACAATCTTTTTGGAATTTCCGGTTATCCCATCTTTCCTGACACGCACGTATGAAGGTTCACTGATTCAGCTTTACCCGCAGATTATCAGTCTCCGTCGCTGGTATCAATAATGTCAACGTCTGAGAAATCAAATGTGCCGTAAGCAAATGTTGAATTCAACCATTCTGTTCCCAAAGGAGTCAGCATTCCGGCCACATCAAGCTCGCCGGAAGATATCATTTCTCTTGTCAGCAGCGGAAAATCTCCTATGATGCAGTCTACTCCCACATCTATCATGTCACTGATATTGGCTTCCTCGTCCACCGTCCATGCAAAAACCCGTTTATTTGCTGCGTGAACTTCAGATACAACGTCGGCAGTAATAAATGAATGCTCCATGCTGAAGAAATCCACGTTTTCCATGTTTACAAATGAGCCTACCGCCGCAGCCATTACCAGGCCGCACTGGATACTCGGATTGCATTCCTTTACTTTGCACAGGGACTCATAAGACCCTGAATGGATCACAACCCAGTCATTATCTCTGTCAGCATCATTATCTACATAACCGTATTCTTCCAGAGCCTCCACAATCTGTGCCTCAAAGCCTTCCATGTGGCTGTGGTTTTTAATCTCAAGCAAAAGCTTAATATGTTTTCCGGAATCCGTATATTTATCCTTGCAGTAATCCAGCACCTCTTCCAGCGTAGGAACTCTCTGGGTCTTATCTCCTGTCAGCGAGCTGTCATAGCCTATTCCTGCATCCAGCTGCTTTATTTCCTCGAGGGTAAGGCTGCTCAGGTCTGCATCCACACCTGTCGTTCTTTTTGCATTTGCATCATGCATTATTACCATGTGCCCATCTGCCGTCGGGTGTACGTCAAATTCGATGTAATCAATGTTTCCTGCCTCACATGCAGACTCAAAGGCCAGCATGGTGCTTTCAGGCACCTCCCCGGTATTTCCTCTGTGGGCGGCCACTTCAATCTCCGTATTTATCAATCCGCTGCTGTCATAACCTGCCAGTAAAATAAGAACGGCAGATACAATAAACAATGCTGCATACTCTGCACCCATGACCCATTTGAATGTGGCACTCTTGAAGGCCTGACGTTTTTCCTTAAGCGGAAGGATTATCTCCTTAACTTCCTTTCCTTCCTGCAGCGCAGCCTCTCTTCTTGAATGGAAAAGCACCGTAATGTATGTCAGAAGGTAGCTCATTGCAAACTGACAGCCGCACAGCTTTATGATATATGCACAGCCGTGTCCGGAGCTAATGACATAATTTGCAGCCTCTTTGAAGCCTTCCGTATCTGCACCGACGGATGTTATTATCAGATAAATAAGCAAAAGGATCAGTATCGGAATGGTTTCAAAAGCGATAGTGGAAAGTATCTTCTGCGCAACCGTATAGATCATGTGACGAATAGAATGAGGCCTGCTCAAAGTCCTGGCATACTTTCTCGCTTCACTAAAATCTCTGTGTTCCAGCAGGAATGCCGGAAGGATAAAGAGCCACATTCCGACCCATATAAAACAGAAAATTTCCAGTACCATCAAAGCCAGGGTAGCCCAGCCTCTGTTCAATATGCCTTCCATCCAATATTCAGGCAGGATAATGTTTGTGATCGTATTATTTGCCGTAAAGAAGCCTGAAAACGGAAGCACCAATATGGCAAAGACCAGCACAAGCCAGTTTTTAGGTTTAAATATATGAGTCATCTGCCGGAATGCTGCCGGCAAGATGGACCTGAATTTCAAAGGATGTCCCTGATAGGCATATTCAATGCACAGCATAATGGCAGAAGTTTCCAAGAACAGGAGAAACGCATATACTGCCAGGATAACAATCCCCGTGACCAATATCAGCGGATGTCTGACTATCTCGCTGAGATTATTTATCCCTATATATCCTTCGCTTGCAAAGGCGCTGACCACAGCCGACCACGCCCGGCCGCCCAGATTTATTATAATATTATAGACCAGGTTGAAAATTATCAGAAATAATGCAATGCTGCCGCAAGCGGCAGCAAATACTTTTCTGGTCTTTTTATTGTTATCCGATAATATTGTTTTATGAAGCAGATCCGACATACATTTAAGCCTCTGTTTTTTGATTTTTCTCAATTTCTGTGATGAAATTTTTGTAGTTTGTTGAAAGTCATCCCCCAAACCACAGCCATTTTATAACCTTTCTCTGTACTATATCAAGCAGATTTTCCGGCATAAAATCGGAGGAGATAAATTTTTCACTTATCTCCTCCGATATCTGCCAGTAAACTATGAACTGATTTTCATTTAAAGATCAACAAATCAGGTGCTCCGCCAAACCCGCTCTTCCTTGGATTCAGCGTTCTACCTCCGGCCCTACTCCAATGATAACCTGTGCACATGAATGGCGCGAAGCCGAAATAATTGCCGTGGCATTGCTTTCACGAAGGCCCGGAGCTACAGGATCTTCAAAATAAACTGCCGCAACAGTATTATCCAAAAGTGCATTAAGACTTGAGATGCTGTTGGTTCCTGTAATTCCCTCAGCCGTCATGATCAGAAAGTCCAGTTCAGGAGCGCAATAGCTTTCTATCTCTGCAAGTTTTTTCTGGTCCATGACCTTTGGAACCAGTACGTGAACTTTCTTTGTTTCTCTGTATGCTTTCATGATCGCATCTGCTGCAAGCTTAGCATAATCAGCCGCATTTAAATCCAAAACTGTTACGCCTTCTGATGCAAGGCACTCTTTGTATGTTTTACTCATATATCAATTCCCCCTCAAATATTATGTCCTATAATCTGAATATAATCTTATTTATCAATTTTTATTTTTGACAAAAGCTCATATAACTGTTCTTTTTCACCGTCAGATAAATCTTCAAACTTAGAATCAAATCTATGTTCAAATTTTTTCTGATCCTCTTCCATTTTTGCTTTTCCTGCATCTGTAATGGTAAGAAGTACTTCTTTCTTCTCTCCGCAGCTGATTTCCTCAACCTCTACTAATCCATCTGCTGCCAGTTCATTTGCTGTTTCGCATACCTTTGCAAAACCTCCAGGTCCCGGCATTCCCATGATTTTTGAAAGTGTTGAAGCCGGCTGTTTAGGCATTGCCACACTGAGTAATGTCATAAGTTTTTTCTCTGTTGGAGGGCCGCCTGCTCCCATTGGAGGCATTCCCGGGCGTCCCTGTGGCGGCATTCCCGGACCACCCTGCGGCGGCATTCCCGGACCTCCCTGCGGCGGCATTCCCGGACCTCCCTGCGGTCCTTTGCCTGGCATCATACCCTTAGAAACTTTCATTATCAATTTAACTAATTCCTGATTTTCCATGTCTCGTCCTTTCTGTGTATAAACTGGTTTCATCCATCCGCTTGCCGCACGCTTAAAAAAGGCTGTTTTGAGAATACAAAACAGCCTGAATAGTATCTAATCTGTCTATTTTTCTTCTCAAAACGGAGCTCCACTGCATTTCTGCCTTGTGAAGTGGGAGCACTAAAAACAAATGCTCCGACCTATTTACCATGGATAACTCTTTAGGTAAACGGCTGCGAAAAATATTTTCCGGAGAACGTTGGCAGCTCACCGGTTCTTCTATATATTAACCCTATTTATCAACAAATTCAATTTTTTAATATGGACTTTATTCGGGAATTTGTGTCGAAGAAGCATCTGTGGTTAAATAATCTTTCCTGATAAATGGTCAATCTCATGCTGGCAGATCTGCGCAGTCCATCCCTGCAGCCTGGTTCTCTGCTTCTTCCAGCTAAAATCATAATATTCAATTTCGATATTCTGATACCTGGTGCACGGGCGGACACCTGTAAGAGAAAGACACCCCTCTTCAGTCTCAAATGGTTCTGACTTTGAAACTATCACAGGGTTAAACATTACCACATCCATAAATCCCATGCTCACAATGATAATGTTCTTCTTCACACCAATCATGTTTGCTGCCATACCGACACATTCTGCCCGGTGTGCTTCTAATGTATCCTGCAGATCTCTTCCCACCTGCAGGTCCGCTTTGGTGGCTGGTTCTGATTTCTGACTTAGAAAAAAGATGTCCTTCATGATTGCTCTTACCATACTGTTTTCCTGCTTTCGTTTAAATATTTATTTGTTTTCAAAAATCCTCAAAAACTCCCTGGTCTGCTTCCCATTCAGAAAGCCTCAAAAAGCCTTTTTGCTGCTTCCTCTATTTTTTCCGGTGCAATGTCCGAGTAATTTACTACCACCACATGCTCCGGTGCATTGGTCTTGTCCTGATAAAAGCTGCTGAGCATCGATATTGCTATTCCCTTATCTGCGGCTCTTTTTACGAGTTCATCGTCGCAAAGCTGCGTGTCGGCGTACAACAGAAAGTGGAGTCCTGCATGCTCCTCACGTATGCTTTTGAGGCTTCCGACTCTTTCCCTTATAGCCTTAAGCAGCCGGTTTCTCTGGTTTCGATACCTCGTCCGCATGCGGTTTATGTGCTTTTCAAAATACCCGTTTTTTATAAAGTCCGCAAGGGTAAACTGTTCAATATTAGAAACTGTACATGAGTAAAATCCCAGTTCACTCCTGTATTTTTCCATCAATGTTTCCGGAAGCACCATATAACTGATCCTTATGGTCTGGGCCAGACTCTTTGAAAATGTATTTACGTAGATTACCCTGCCAGCCCTGTCCGCATCAAACATTGTCTGCATCGGTTTTCCGCTCATGCGGAACTCGCTGTCATAATCATCCTCTATTATATACCTGTCTGCCTCTTCAGCCGCCCATTCAAGCAGCTTAAGCCTTCTGCCGATGGAAGTGATTATTCCCGTAGGGAAATGATGAGATGGAGAAATGTGAAGTACCTGGGCATCTGTGGCGCTAAGGGCTTCCAGAGACACCCCTTCGCTGTCCAGCGGGATATTTTCAACCTTTATCCCCTGGGCACTGTATATCTGCCGGATCTTTGTATAACCCGGTTCTTCAACTGCATACGTCTTGTCCCTTCCAAGCAGCTGGGTCAGAATTCCGTAAAGATACTCTGTTCCGGCTCCTATCACTATCTGGTCAGGAGAGACTTCCATTCCGCGGAATGCTTTCAGCCACCTTGCTATCTCAAATCTAAGCTCATATATTCCCTGGGACGGAGATTTTTTTAGGAGCCTCTCCCGGTTTTCTGTCATGTTTTTTCTGATCAGCCTTGCCCAAATGGAAAATGGGAAACTGTCCTCACCGCCGGATGTGCCGGTAAAGCTGGCAAAAATCTTTTCATTTTCAGCTGCTTCACTGCATTCCTTTCCGGTCTGTTTTAAAGCCTGCGGCCCTGCATATACAAGATCTGCATGGCTGAGCTCGCTTACAAAATACCCGCTTCGGGGTACGGAATATATGTATCCTTCGGCCAGCAAAAGCTCATAGGCGTTTTCCACAGTTATGTTGCTGACACCCAGCTGCCTTGCAAAGCTGCGCTTTGAGGGGAGCCTGCTTCCAGCCGGAAGTTTCATATCAATTATGTCCTTTTTTATCTGCTCATACAGATACTCGTAGAGGCTGTCGTCTCCTCTGTTTTCAAAAGAATATGTTAACATAATCTGACCTTATCAAATTTAATCATTTTGACACTTTTTTAAATAGTCAGATTTAGTATAATCCCATGCAATGATCATGTAAACAATATAAATATCTTTTTGGAGGTTCATCATGAAAAGAATATTAACAATACAGGACATTTCCTGCGTGGGAAAATGCTCCATCACCGTAGCACTTCCAATAATCTCAGCCATGGGCGTTGAAACATCCATCATCCCTACCGCTGTGCTTTCAACCCATACAATGTTTAAGAATTTTACCTGCAAAGACCTGGACGACCAGATTGTTCCGATTACAGATCACTGGGTAAGCGAAAAGATAGGCTTCGATGCGATTTACACAGGCTACCTTGCAACTGCAGACCAGATAGAGACAGTCAAGGATGTTTTCAGGAAATTCAAGACCGATAAAAATGTGATAATCGTTGACCCGGTAATGGCAGACAACGGAAGGCTTTACCCTGCATTTGACGAGGCCTTTGCCGCCAAGATGGCAACCCTTTGTGCAGAGGCGGACATCATCCTTCCTAACATTACAGAAGCTTCTTTCATGACCGGAATGGAATATAAAGAAGAGTATGATGAAGCCTACATCAAAGAAATGCTTGGAAAGCTCGCTTCACTTGGCTGCCGCATCGCTATCCTTACAGGTGTCGGATTTAAAAAAGGAAAGACAGGTGCTTACGGCTATGACAGCATGGCTGGTGAATATTATTACTATGAAAACGACCGTATCCCAGTAAACTATCACGGCACGGGCGATATTTTCGCCAGCACCTTTACCGGTGCCATGATGAACGGCCTTAGCTGGCAGGAAGCCCTCCCTATCGCTGCAGATTACACTGCCCGCTCAATTCAGGCCACTGTAGATG
>R11__coassemble_1032_pt1 | contig 16575 bp, 9 predicted proteins | sample R11__metabat2_high_PE_009 | metagenome-assembled genome bin R11
GTCATGAACAAGCACAATTCCCTGGCAAAAAAAGATTATCTGAATTTTTCAGATCTCAGGGACCAGCGTTTCCTATTGCTGACTGATCCATTTTTCATTTCATCCATGACACAGATAAATGAACTGACCAAAAAGCTTGGTAATTTTATTCCCCGGGATGTCAAGAACTTTGATCGTATGGAATCTCTTCTGATCGGCATAGCCAAAAATGAAGGAATATGTGTCAGCGGAGAACTTTTAAAATCCCATGAGTCAAACTTTGTAGCTTACAAACCACTGGTCGGTCCAGGATGCTACCGTACGGTCTGCATATGCTACAATAAAAACAATAAAAATCCGGAGATTCAGAAATTCATAGACTTCTACAGGCAATCCGGATACTACAGAATATAAACGCAATAGATTAATGCAAATAATGCATTAATCTATTAATTTTTCAAATTGTCATAAATAACTTGCAAAGCTTTTGGCATTTAAGATATTTTCGAAAATATCCTCATATGATAAAATACTCGCAGATGGAAAAGATTAATCTGATATATATTATGTGAGGTATTGGAAATGGATAATAAGTTCATTCCTGATAAGCAGATTATCAAGGGTACAAGCCTTACAGGAGTTGGAGATTCGGGAAATCCAAGTCTTGTTGAGGTAAAAAACGGCAGGATAGTTCGTATCCGTCCGTTTAATTTCGCAAAAGATTTCAAAAAAGACATCGACAAAAACAAATGGACCATTTCTGCAAGAGGCAGGAAACTGACCCCTCCTGAGTTTGCGCCTATTTCGCCTTTCGGTCTGACTTATAAGACCCGTGTTTACTCTAAAAACCGTGTCAAATGGCCGCTTAAGAGAGTTGACTGGGACCCGGATGGGAATCGTAATCCCCAGAACAGAGGAAAGTCTAAGTATGTCCGCATCAGCTGGGATGAGGCTGCCGAGATCTGCGCAAAGGAACTCCTTCGCGTCAAGGAAAAATACGGTGCATCCGCCATTCTGGTTGAATCTGACGGTCACGGTGAGGGAAAACACGTGGCTTACAAGGGCTGCCCTAACAGACTTGTAGGATTGGTTGGCCCTTATACTGTTCAGGTCCGCAACATGGACTCGTGGGAAGGATGGCACCTCGGTGCCCGTCATGTATGGGGCTGCGAGCCTTTGGGAGAGATGTCTCCTAGCGCCAACCTCTACCCTGACATCTGTGAGAATTCAGACATGGTTCTTTATTGGGGCTGTGACAGCGAGGTTACTCCTCTGGGTATTACAAGCTTCATTCCTACTCACCTGAGCTATTTCTTTACCCAGATTGGTATCAAGAGCGTATTTATTGACCCTGCATTTAATTACGCTGCAGCCGCTCACGGTGACAAATGGATTCCTGTCCTTCCAAATACTGATGCTGCTTTCCAGCTGGCCATCGCATATACATGGCTGAAAGAAGGCACATACGATAAAGAATATATTGAAAAACATGCTTATGGTTTTGACAAGTTTGCTGCCTACGTAATGGGCGAGGAAGACGGCGAGCCAAAGACTCCTGAATGGGCCAGTGAAAAATGCGGTGTGGCCGAATGGACTATTAAAGCATTTGCAAGAAAATGGGCCAAGTCAAAAACAAGCATACTGCACGGAAACGGCGGTGGGCTGATCAGAGGACCTTACTCTTCAGAGCCTGGGCGTCTCGAAGTTATGCTTTTGGGAATGCAGGGCCTTGGAGGTCCGGGTGTTCACCAGGCAAAGATGCTGGAATGGGATGTGGCTTCTGCCAACGACTGGGCCATACCTTACCAGCCTAAGAAAATGTACCGTGTTCCTCAGATTGGAAACAGCGACAACATGCCTGCCCTTCCTGAAGATCTTGAAGACTTCCCTTATCTTAATATCGGCCGCGGAAAGAACTCGCCTGAAGTTCAGGCCCGTGCTCCAAGATTCTGTAAACTGACCAGTCATCACGCACCGGTTTCACAGTGCGTGCCGAGATGTCTGGTTCAGCGTGCCTTACTTGAAGACCACATTGAATGGTACGGATGTGCATGGGCCCCTGTCCGTCAGAACGGAAATCCAGACCTGCCTACTCCGCACCTGTACTCAACAGCCGAGGCTCAGTTTGTAAAATATGAATTCCCGCGTCCCGGCTGTTCAAGACTCCACATGATCTGGACAGATACCCCGTGCAATGTTACATGCTGGAATGACGGAAATGCATTTATAGACGGCTACAGAAGCCCTGAGATTGAGTGTATTGTTGCCCAGCATCCATGGCTTGAAAATGACTGCCTGTTTGCAGATATAATTCTTCCTGTGGCAACCAAGTTTGAGCTGACAGACATTGGAAATGATACAAGCTCAGGAACATACATGAGCGTATATAAAGAAAAACAATGTGTTGACAAGATTGAAGATTCCCTGGACGATTTCTGGTGCTGCGCAAAGGTTGCTGAAAAACTCGGACCTGAATACTATGAGAAGTTCACCGGAAATTACTCTGAAGAAGACATTGTCAAAATGCTCTACCATGCCTCAGGCATTGAAGAACTGATAACCTGGGAAGAACTTGACCAGAAACAGATGGTCATTGTTCCGCGAAAAGATGAAGAAGAAATTAAAGCAATTCCTCCGGGGCTGCGTGTATTCCACGATGACCCTGATGCATATCATTTAACCACACCAACCGGACTTCTTGAGTACAGTTCCAAGAACATGGAAGAAAAGATGCCTGATGACCCTGAGCGTCTACCTGTAGCCCACTGGGTTGAAAAAGGTCCTGCTCATGATGAAAGAATCGGTGGAAAGCGATCAAAGGATTACTCCATGCTCATTGTTTCAAACCACGGCCGTTGGAGAATGCACGCCCAGTGTGATGATATCATCTGGAACCGTGAAGTTGAAACCATGAAAGTCCGCGGAAAAGACGGATATGCATACGAGCCGTGCTGGCTTAACCACAAAGAAGCCAAAAAGCGAGGAATTCAAAATGGGGACATTGTAAAGGTATACAATGACCGGGGCATAGTTCTCTGCGGTGCTTATGTTACAGAACGTTTACCTGACAGCACATGTTATGTAGACCACGGTTCAAGACTTGACCCTATTATCCCAGGATGGCTTGACAGAGGCGGCGCAATTAACACCATCTGCCCTCTTTCTAACACTTCATCAAATGCGACCGGCATGGCCACAACTGGCTACCTGGTTGAAGTTGCAAAGGTTACGGATGAAGAAATGGAAAGCTGGAAGAGAGACTATCCTGAAGCTTTTGAAAGAAAGTTTGATAAAGCCTGCGGAATATGCCTGGATGGATGGCTGGCGGAGTAACCCAGATTCACTTTTAAAAACAAAAATTGATCAGAAAAGCTGAACATTTCAGCAATGGTAAAATAAAATGAGTAAAGCATTTGTAATAGATCTGTCCATGTGCAATGGCTGCTATAACTGCCAGCTTGCATGCAAAGACGAACATGTATATAACGATTGGATGCCGTATTCAAAACCGCAGCCTGAACAGGGCCAGTTCTGGATGCGCGTGAATCAGGAGACCTGTGGAACAGCTCCAAAGGTCCGCATTAAGTACACACCACTGATGTGCAATCATTGTGATAAACCATCCTGTATGGCAGCGGCCAAAGATGGTGCCGTGTATAAACGCGAAGATGGTTTCGTGATCATTGACCCAGAAAAAGCTATCGGCCAGAAACAGATAGTTGATGCGTGTCCTTACGGTGCCATCTACTGGAATGAGGAACTTAACATTCCTCAGAAATGTACAGGCTGTGCCCACCTGCTTGATAACGGCTATGAAATGCCGCGCTGCGTGGAGGCCTGCCCTACCCGTGCCATCAAATGGGGCGAAAAGGAAGACCTTGCTGACGATATTCTTGGCGCAGTAATGATTAAGCCTGAAGAAGGCACACACCCGAATGTCTACTACCGCAACATGCCAGGACAGTTTATTGCCGGCCTGGTTTATGACCCTGTAGAAAAAGAAGTCGTTATCGGAGCCAAGTGCCGTCTTGTAACCGGTGCGAAGGTTTATGAAACCTTTACAGACGATTTTGGCGACTTTTGGTTTAATGACCTGCCAATCGGAAAATTCGATCTGTATATCGAAGCTGAAGGCTTTGAAAGGAAAATTTTCGAAAATCTTCGCACTACAAAGTGCATTAACCTTGGTGATATTCCGCTGGCAGCAAAATAAAATTTAATTACATAAAATACAAAATGACTGAAATCTTGTCACTTTTCCTTGGTATTTCCTTGGAATGTTAAGATTTCAGTCATTTTTTATTGCCATCTGGGACTTTGCCATCGTATTGCCATTGGGTCGTACCCTTCTGTCAACTTTTCAACGAAGCTATACCTATAGTGAAAGCCTCCTCACTGAAATGAGCCACTAACCCCGTCCCCCAGGTCCATGTCATGCCTTTACAGCCACACCCTTTGTAACAACGTACTTAACGCCGCCAATTGTTACTGTGCCGGTTGCCTTGGTGAATTTGCTGTTCTTTACATAGAAGAGCTTTGTTGTACTACCATCGGCCTTTGAGCATACTGTCTTTATGCCTGAAACATACCTTCCATTAAGAACATAGTACCAAACTGAGCTTGAGCCGTCTGCCTTCTGGGCAATGCCCGAATTTTTAGTGTACTTTCCTTTAAGTACATAATACCATGTCTTGCTTGAGCCGTCTGCCTTCTGGGCAATGCCCGATTTCTTTGTATATTTTCCATTAAGGACATAATACCAGGTCTTACTTGAACCATCTGCCTTCTGGGCAATGCCCGATTTCTTTACATATTTTCCATTAAGGACATAATACCAGCTATTGTCGCTTTTGTCCGCCTTTTGGGTAATACCTGAAGCCTGAGTGTATACACCTCCGCTTACATAATACCAGCCTTTCACTCCATCAATAGTGCCATATACAATGCCTTTATACTCAGAAACAATCTTTCCGTCTTTATAGAATCCCCACTGGTCATCAACCTGTGCAAAACCATCTGATATATCTCCACATAAAGTGCAGACTCCGCTTTCATAGCTATGCCCGGTTGCCTTTATTATATCCCCAGTGGTTATGTCCTCACATCTGCTGCACTTCTGATCAGCTGCCTTACCGTCTTCTGTGCATGTAGGTGCTTTATATGTTCCCGCAATATCCTGATAATCATGGTTTAACGCCGGAATAATTGTCTGCGCTTTGATGACATCTCCGCATACTGAGCAGTGACTTCCTGATGTCAAACCGGTTTTAGTACATGTCGGTGACATTGCCGCATCGGTTACGGCTGTATGGCCCGTTGCTGCCACAGTCTTCTGGGCGGTGATAACTGTTCCGCACACCGAACAGTGGCTTCCTGCCGTCAGACCTGTTTTCGTGCATGTCGGTGACACTGCCGCATCAGTTACAGATGTATGGCCCGTTGCCTTGATTGTGGCTCCCGTTACAGTACTGCTGCATCTGCTGCACTTCTGGTCCGCTGCCTTACCAGCTTCTGTACATGTAGGTGCTTTATATGTTCCCTCAATATCCTGATAATCGTGACCCAACGCAGGAATTACTTCCTGCTCAGTAATCACGCCTCCGCATTTTGAACAGTAGCTCCCATCTGTCAGGCCGGTTTCGGTACATGTTGCATCTTTTCCCCCAACAGCTACAGGGTCTCCTGTAACCGTTACTTTAATAGTTCTTTTAAGTGAAGGATTATATTCAGAATAAATGGTTAGAGTTGCTGTACCGTGAGATTTTGTAACATATTCATAAATCGGATATGTCCCCGTGTCTGTAATAACAGACGGACCACTGATTATGCTGCTGTCTGAACTTTCCACAATAACATTTCTGCGGTCATTATCTCCCCCTGTCACAGAAGGCCAAAGATATAAACTTTCTCCCTCGCTGACACTCATGCTAGAGTAAATAGTAAAATTTCCTCCATAAGAGTATCCTGAATATATGTACATTTTCGTAGGTACGTTATATGTTATTGTCTGCCCGCATTTCGTACAATTTCCGGTAAATACACCACTAGTTATTGCCGATGAACTGTAGGAATGATTGCAGTCGACGGTAATGTCAAACGAGGCTGTCTCAGTTCCATCGAGATAAGCGGTAATAGTAACATCACCCTGCTTAACTCCGTGAATCGTGCTTCCCGAAACCGTAGCAACTGACGAGTCACTTGAAGTGAAAGTCACATTGCCGAACACAGAAAGATCACTGCCATAAAGTGCATCTGCCTTAAGTTCAACAACCGTGTCTTCATCTTCGTAAATTTTATCATTTGAAAGGGAATAGGTTATGTAACTTGTCTTCACATCAACCTTCTGGATTATGTCTGTAAACCCATCAAGCATTGTCTGATCAAGGGAAGCTGATGAACTGCAGAATTCCCCGGCAACATTATTTGAATAGTATGTTTGGTAAGTATAAAAGTCCCCCAAGCCAACATACGTGTAATTTGGGTTAATCATAGAAGTGTAGTGACCTGTTGCTGCTCCGGAAGTCTGGTTAACCCAATCAGACATTTCTGTATACCAGCCATTAACTCCGGAAACCATTGTTTTATCGTGATTGTATGCAAGTACCTCAGCTTCACTTGTAATTCCACCGCAAAAAATATTATATATGGATTTACCATTTAACCTTATATGATTAAGTGTAATTGCTGCTTCATGGGCCCTGATCCTCGCAATCTGTTCCAATGCAGTGGACCATTTGATCGGCACATAATCCGAAGCCGTCAGCATTCTGCTTGAATCTCTTGGATCAGGGACATTTCCGCTTGTGCAGGCCTCGTATCTAATCTCATTGATCCTGTCCAAAGCCGCCTGAGCATCTGTATAATATGTGCCCTCAATTCCTAAAAAGACACATCCATCAGAAGGCGTTGAAGAAGTTGTTTCAAGAACCTGTTTTGACTCATCTGCCATTACAATGGTTGGCACCATCGCTAAAACCATCAATGTCAATATTATGATTGATAAACATCTTTTCATCTTACTGTTCTCCAATGTTTTTCTGTAAAAAGCACAACACCTGTATACTTAGATAAATTATATCACAAACAAAAAAAAACAATCAATGCCATTGGGGACGTACCCATTTGTAACTTTCGGGTGAAGAAATCTCCTCGCTGCCCCACTGAAAGCATCCGTGCTGAAAGTATACACACTGAAATGAGCCACTAACCCCGTCCCCCAGGTCCACAAAAAAAAGACATTGCCTGAGCAATGTCTTTTTTAGCAGCTCGTAGGAGAATTGAACTCCTGATTCCGCCTTGAGAGGGCGGCGTCTTAACCACTTGACCAACGAGCCATAACGCATAACGCTTGTATAGGATACCAAAATGGATCTTATATGTCAAGCAGAAATTTTCAAATTTTAACTATGCTGTTGAAAAGAACCCGGAGCTTATAATCCCTGAATTCCCTGTCTATATGGACATGTCCGCAATACCACTTTTTGAATGAAACGTTATCATAGACTATATCCAGGTACTGCTCTACCTGGCTCTGATAATCCACGAAATCGTTATAAACCTCGAACGCCTGCTTGCGAACCTTCTCAGGACATGTGTGAGTAACTATGTAGTCTACAGTGTTATCATTTTTCAAAAGATTTTCTGTAGCTTCAACGTAGTCTTCCATCGGCGGCTCTTCCTGCGGCCACCAGCTTACCCCTTCCTTACGGAACATTTTGTCAATGCTGGTTGCTCCGCCCATTGTAAATATCTTCTTTCCGTCAATGGTAAAGACCTGACCGTTCATCAGCTGGAGCACGTTTTCACTGATCCTGCGGATTTTCCCGCCATTCCACATTTCCACGGAATATTTTTCCAGCAGGTCATAATTTTCATGATTTCCGGCTATAAACAGTGTTGTATAGTTCTTGGTATCATGATACTCAAGCACTTCTCTATCCTGGTCGTTTCCGGACCACACTGCCCCGAAATCTCCTGCGATGATCAGAAAATCTTCTCTTCCCAGCATTTCCTGCTCCGGGAACTGATCCGGTTCCAGCTTATCTATGTCTTTTACTCTATGGGTATCGCCTGTTATAAAAATCATAAAAACTCCTGACATGTTACGTGAATTAGCCCCGTACACTATAACATATCAGGAGTTACGCCTTTATTACGTTATTTATAAGTCTTTCTTAAAAAAGAATAAATTAGACCTGTCTTTTCTTAAAAAACAGTTACAGACGGATCTTTTCTTGGAACCGAGCAGAAATATTCAGGCTCAGGATTTCCTATAAGAAGTGACATTGCACACTTCTTTTCCGGTGCCTTCCATTTCTCTGCAAATTCGCTGTCGTCAAAAGCACCAACCGGAAGTCTGGCGAAGCAATATCCCAGCTGCTGGGCCTGAGCCATCCAACCCATATTTGTTGCACAGATGGCACCATCCACGTCTGTGTCTGCAAATACAAAGATTACTACCGGTGCCCCATAATAAAATGGATCCTTGCCCTCATTATCGTATTTATCGCAAAGAGCCTGCATTCCGGCTGTTCTCTCTGCGTCAATACTGCCGGCTGCGATCAGTCTCTTAAATGCGGCAACTGTATCTGCTGCCAGCTCTTTTACGGCTTCATCGTTTACGATGATAAATTCATTGCCCTGGCGGTTGATGCCTGTAGGAGAATACTTTGCAGCTTCCATGATCAAGCCGAGTTCTTCATCCGTAACCTCCTGGTCGGTAAATCTTCTGACGCTCCTGCGGCCAAGGATCATGTTTCTTATCTGAAACTTATTTGGAGCTTTGGCAAACCCCAGGTCTTCAACTTCCTCACAGTCATATCCGTCGCCGTCAATGATGATGCAGTCCCTTGGACATACTGCAAGGCAGTGTCCGCACCACATGCACTTGGATGCATCATGTTCTACTTTTTCCTCGTTCAGCGTCAGAGCTCCTCTAAGGCAGTCCTCAACACATGCCCCACACTGAATACACTTATCCTGATTAAGACTAAGCATGTTTTTACCCTCTTTTCATCAATTTATTAAAATCCACTCTTAAAAAGATCTGCGAATGAAATCTGGCTGCTTTCAGGAAGTGTTCCCAAAAGCCCAAGATTGTACATCTTATCTACCATTGTAGAAGATACCTTACCACGTATCTTCATGTCTTCCCTTGATGTAAATCTATCCTCAGCAGCTGCTGCCTCCAGGGACTCTGCTGCCTTTTCTCCCATTCCGTCCAGAGATGTGAATGACGGCATTATCTTTCCGTCAATGACCTGGAACCTGGTGGCTTTGGCTCTGTATATGTCTATTGGCAGGAATTCGAAGCCTCTTGCGTACATTTCCAGAACACTCTTCATGTCCTTAAGCGTACCGTCATCCTTAGGTGTGGACTCTCCTGTGGCAATTCGCTTTTTGACAAGAGCCATCTGCTCGAGCAGGTACTCCTTACCCTGGCACATCAGTTCATAGTTAAATGCAGAAGCCCTTATGCTGAAATATGTTGCATAATAAGCCAACGGATAGAATATCTTGTAATAAGCAATCCTGTATGCCATCATGACGTAGGCAACCGCATGGGCCTTAGGGAACATGTACTGTATTCTTTCGCAGGACCACAGATACCAGTCAGGTACGTCATGCTCCTTCATGGCTTTCTTCCAGTTTTCCCATTTATCAGCGACTTTTCCGCCGGCGACCTTTCCCTTACGTACATTTTCCATGATATCGAAGGCCATGGATGGCTCCAGGTTCATCAGCATCAGATACGTCATGATATCGTCTCGGGTGCAGATACAGGTTGAAAGTGTGGCCTGCCCTGTCTTTACCAGTTCCTGGGCATTATTAAGCCATACATCCGTGCCGTGGGAAAGTCCCGCGATACGTACCAGGTCTGAATAGTTCTTAGGCTTAGTATCTTTAAGCATTCCCATTACAAAGTCGGTACCGAACTCAGGTATGCCAAGTGTTCCCAGATCATATCCGTCCACATCCTCAGGCTTGACTCCCAGGATTTCAATATTATCAAAAAGCGCCATTACCGAAGGGTCGTCCAGTTTTACATTTTTAGCTGAAAAACCGGTAATATCCTCCAACATCCTGATCATGGTCGGATCATCGTGCCCCAGCTCGTCCAGTTTCAACAGGTTGTGGTCGATGCTGTGATATTCAAAATGCGTGGTAATGATTCCCTTTGTGGAGTCATTTGAAGGGAACTGTATCGGTGTAAATGAGTATATCTCCTCACCGTGGGGAAGTACTACAATTCCTCCTGGGTGCTGGCCTGTGCTTCTCTTTACATCTACGCAGCCCCTGATGATACGGTTTATTTCGCACTTACGGTAGTTCTTTGTATGATGGGCTACATAATTCTTTACATAACCGTAAACTGTCTTGTCCTGAAGTGCGGCAATTGTACCGGCCCTGAATGTGTGGCCTGCACCAAAAAGCGTCTCTGTATATGCGTGTGCCTTGGCCTGGTATTCACCTGAGAAATTAAGGTCTATATCAGGCTCTTTATCTCCCTTAAAGCCCATGAATGTCTCAAATGGAATGTCGAAGCCATCCTTTATCAGCTGTTTTCCGCAGACCGGACATGCCTTGTCCGGCATGTCGCATCCGGCGCCTCCCGCAAAGGCCTTTACCTCCGGTGAGTCAAAATCACTGTAGAAGCAATTGTCACAACGGTAATGAGGGCTAAGAGGATTAACCTCTGTTATGCTGGCCATGGTAGCAACAAAGGACGAACCTACAGATCCCCTGGATCCAACCAGATATCCGTTCCTTACAGACTCTGTAACCAGTTCCATGGCTATAATATAAAGTACGGCATAACCGTTTCCGATTATGGAGTTAAGTTCCCTCTCTATTCTGGCCGTAACTATAGGAGGAAGGTTCTCTCCATACATCTTTCTGGCATTTTCATATACCATGTCAGTCAGTCGCTGCTCAGAGTTTTCAATTACCGGAGGACACTTATCCGGCCTTACCGGCTCAATATATTCAGTCATGTCGGCAATAAGGTTTGTATTAGTTACAACAACCTCATATGCCTTCTCTTCTCCCAGGTATGCAAACTCCTCCAGCATTTCCTCTGTAGTTCTGTAATACAAAGGCGGCTGTTCGTCTGCATCAGGGAATTTCTGCGCGTCCAGGATAATTCTTCTGAACACCTCGTCCTGTGGATCAAGGAAGTGCACGTCTCCTGTGGCGCATACAGGCTTCCCGTATCGTTCACCCAGTTCCACAACTTTTCTGTTAAGATCACGCAGTCCCTCGATGTCCTTAACTTTATGTCCTTTGGCGCTGTTGTTTTCATAGTTTCTGATCAGGAATTCGTTGTTTCCGGTTGGCTGGATCTCCAGATAGTCATAATACTTTGACATATACTCCAGTCTTTCCTCACTGACTCCTGCCAAAATGCCATCCATCAGCTCACCTGCCACGCAGGCAGACCCTACAATTATTCCCTGTCTGTACCTGTTAAGAACGCTTCTTGGAATCCTTGGGCGCCTGTTAAAATAATTTATGTGTGAGAACGATACGAGCTTGTAAAGATTTATTCTTCCAATCTCGTTTGCCGCCAGCAAAATAATATGGTAATACTTCTTTTTCTTTACCTGGGCTATGGCCTCTTCCATCTCCTTGCTTGGGTAAACATAGACTCCGTCAGCATTCATCCTGATAGGCTCAATGTCCCCATTTGGATCTTTAAGCACCGGATTATCATCGTCGTCAACCAGGTAGCCCTCAACGCCGTAAATTATCCTTAAATCACAAGGCTTTTCCTTTTTCTTGTATGACTTATGGACATCTTCCAGAGCATGAAATGCCGGTGGAAACGCCTGTACAACTCCGTGGTCTGTAATAGCGATGGCATGATGCCCCCAGGCAGCCGCCCGTTTCAGGAGCTTTGACTCGTTAGTCATGGCATCCATGTCTGAGAACCTGGTATGCAGATGCAGCTCAACCCTCTTAACCGGAGCGTTATCCTGACGGTCAAAAATAGGAGCATCTACCTTCTTGATGCCCTCTACTCTGGTGAACATTATCTCACCTTCAAAATTGTCATATTCAATCTTTCCATGAACTCTGACGTGCATGCCATTTGGCAGCTTATCCTGCAGATCTTCTTCGCCCTCTCCCAGGAACAGCTTCATTGAAATTGAATCGTGATAGTCGGTCAGATCTACCTTAAGGATCTTATAGCCGTTTTTGGTGATTGTCAGTTCACTGTCGCAGATCTCACCGTCAACTATTGCATCCCGCATTTCGGCAATAATATCACTTAAAGCTGTAGGTGTGCCTTCAAATGACTTACCGTAGATCATGTCAGGATCGGTTTCTTTTTTCTTTCTGTTATATTTCTTTCCGCCGCCGGAATAAGAAGACTTATTTGAGCCTCCCCCGCCGCCCGGCGAGTAAGACGATGGAGATGGAGCCACGCCGGAGATGTCTTCCATACTGACATACTCGTATCCCATGTTGTCGTAATAGGTATCCGCACCGTCACCGTAGAAGGCTTCCGGCGGATTATCAGCCGGCTTTTCTGCAGCCTGCTTCTTTACCTGTTCAGGCTGCTTTGCCATAGTTTGCTGTGGTACGGACTCGGACTTTCTAGCCGGAGTTTGCTGCGACGCCGGGTCAGATTTTCTTACCTGGGTTTGCTGCAGCACCGGCTCAGACTGCCCAGTCTGAGGCATTGCTTCCTGTGCATTGATGGTTGTCTCAACCTGATTCTCTATTTCCACACGTATCATGCCCTTAAGCACCTGACGGCTTACGGCATTTTGCGCATAGATAATTGCCTCTTCAGGGATATTTTCCTTAGAAGTCGTGCGTATCCTTATAAAGCCCCCGTTTGTGACTTTATTTATCTGTTCGATATTTAATTTTTCGATAACCTCAAGCATCTCAGGAGCAATATTTATTCCCTTGAAAACATCGAAAAAGCTGCTCAAATCTATTTACCCCAATTATCAAGTTCTTCTTTAAGTGCATTAAGGAGCTGATCCTCAGGAAGTTTCTTTATGACTTCCCCGCCTTTTATAAGTATGCCGCAGCCCTTGCCGCCTGCAATGCCTATATCTGCTTCCTTTGCCTCTCCGGGTCCGTTTACCACGCAGCCCATTACGGCTACTTTAAGGTTCAGTTCATAACCGGCTGTCATTGTCTCAACCCTGTTTGCCAGACCTATCAGGTCTATCTCAGTCCTTCCGCAGGTCGGGCATGAAATTACGGTAATGCCGCTCTTTCTCAGGCCAAGATTTGAAAGGATCTTCTTTGCACTCTTTATCTCTTCCACCGGATCTCCGGTCAGTGATACCCTGATTGTATCTCCTATCCCCTGATAGAGAATTATTCCAAGCCCTTCAGCTGACTTTATGTTTCCTGAGAAAAGTGTGCCGGATTCAGTAATTCCCACATGAAGCGGATGGTCGGTTTTCTGAGCTATCAGTTCATGGGCCTTTGCACACATGATTATGTCAGAGCTCTTTATGCTGATGACCAGATTATCGTATCCAAGTTCTTCAATTATCCTTACATTGTCAAGGGCACTTTCCACGATTCCCTCAGCGGTCACTCCGTGGTATTTTTCCACCAGGTGTTTTTCGAGCGAACCTGAATTTACTCCTACACGGATTGGGATATTTCTTTCCCTGGCGCAGTCAACCACAGCTTTTACTTTGTCTACCTGGCCGATATTTCCGGGATTGATCCTGATCTTATCCGCGCCGTTTTCCATGGCCATAATGGCCATTTTATAATCAAAATGTATGTCAGCAACCAGCGGAATGCTTATTTCCTTTTTAATCTCCTTTACAGCCTTTGCAGCGGCCTCTGTCGGTACTGTACACCTGATGATCTCGCATCCGGCTTCTTCAAGTCTGTGAATCTGTTCCACAGTTGCCCGTACATCATCGGTCTTTGTATTGGTCATTGACTGGATTGCTATGGGATTTCCGCCGCCGATTGTGACATTTCCGATATTAACTTTTCTGGTATTTTCTCTGTAAGTCATTTTTACTCCGGTTAGATTTCAAGCTTTCAATGTCCGTTTAGCTGAATACTTAAAACAGTTTCAGCACATCATTTACCAGCACAACACAGGCCAGTATCATGATCAGCAGTGCACCTATTACAGTAACTATTCCTTCTACTTTCTTTGGTACCGGTTTTCTGATGATGGCCTCTATGACAAGAAGTACAAATTTGCCGCCGTCCAATGCCGGGATTGGAAGCAGATTCAATACTCCGAGGTTTGCGCTGAGCATCAGCATGATGCTTATCATGTTCATCAAAGTTTCCAGGAATCCATAGCTTGCAGATGCTGTATACGTATCGCTGACTACTTCAACTATTCCCACAGGACCGGACAGCATGTCAAGGGAGCCCTGTCCTGAGAAAAGTATGCCAAGGCTCTTGTAAACCGTAACTATCTGGTACTTCATTTCAGCAAGCGAATACTTAAGAGTTCCGAGAGCGTCAGTCTTTACATTTGCCAGGTTATAACTGAATCCCGCAGAATATCCCGTAACCGGTGTCGGCGTGATAGTGGTCTCGAACTCGCTGCCGCGTCTCATATACTTTATTGAGATAGGCTCCTCTGTAATCTCGTGCTCATCAAAATACTCACTCATCTGAGTGCCGCTTTCAATCCGTGTACCATTTATCTCTGTTATGATATCACCGGCCTGCAGTCCTGCCTTTTCAGCTCCTGAATCTTCGCTGACAGCCGACAGCTCGGCGCTTTGATCAGATGCGGTATAGCTGATACCCATCATATACTGGGTGACTTCCTGAGGCACCACCGTGGTAGTATATTTTTCTCCGTCGCGGGTATATGTTATCTTTATTCCGTCAGTACGCTCTGATACAGGCTTTATATAGTTTTCAACATATATCTCCCGGCCAAACGAAATGCCTGCACCATCATAATTGGTAATTACATCGCCTTCCCTTAAGCCTGCCTCATATGCGGCTGAACCTTCCTCCACATATGTCACAGTTGCCGGGTCATATCCCATGGTTGCCACATAAATAACAGCCAGAACAAAAGCCAGGAGAAAATTAAAAACAGGTCCCGCAAGGATAACACTCATGCGGGCCCATACTGATTTTTTGTCAAAAGACTTCTCGTCGTCAGTATCGTCATCCTCATCCTCTAATGCACCAAGCATGGTACACGAGCCACCGAAAGGAATGGCCTTCCACGAGAATCTGGTTCCGGACTTTCCTACCTTACTGATTATTCTCGGTCCGAAGCCAATCGAGAATTCCTTTACAAAAATTCCATTTTTTATTGCCAGCAGATAGTGACCGAACTCGTGGATGATCACGAGTATGCTTAATATCACTATTGCTATTATTATGCTGATGAATCTTGTCATTAAAATTTAACCTGCGATTATATCCTCTCCGATCTTGATAATTTCATTTAAATCCGGATTCTTGATCACTTTGTGGGATTTCATTGTTTCTTCTATGAAATCACCAATCCCGAGGTACGTGATCTTTCCTGCTATGAAATCTGCCACAGCCCTTTCATTTGCCGCATTAAATACGCATGGCAGCGAGCCGCCGGTTTCTATTGCTTCAAATGCCAGAGCCAAAGCCTTAAATGTCTCAGTGTCCGGCTTTTCAAATGTCAGGCTCTGCAATTTAAAGAAATCCACTCTGTCCCCTCCAAGATACGGCCTTTCAGGATAGAAGAAAGCATATTGGATAGGAATCTTCATGTCCGGAGTTCCAAGCTGCGCAATGATGGCGCCGTCATCATATTGTACTGCAGAATGAATGATGCTCTGCGGCTGTATAACCACCTGGATCCTGCTTGGCGGAACATTGAAGAGCCATCTTGCCTCCATAACCTCCAGACCTTTATTTGCCAACGTTGAAGAGTCGATCGTGACCTTTCTTCCCATGCTCCAGTTAGGATGTTTGAGGGCATCCTCCAAAGTAACATTTGCCAGTTCATCCCTGGTCTTCCCCCTGAAAGGTCCGCCGGATGCGGTAAGGATTATCTTATCCAGAGACTTTCTTGGATTGCCCTGCAGGGACTGGAAAATGGCACTGTGCTCAGAGTCCACCGGGTAAATATTTACCTTGCACCTCAGAGCCTCTGCCATGATTATGTGTCCTGCACAGACTAATGTCTCTTTGTTTGCCAGTGCAATATCCTTTCCTGCATGTATGGCCTCAACAGTAGGTCTGATCCCTATCATGCCCACTATTGCCGTAAGCACAATGCTGCACTCCGGATGTGTTGATACTTTTATCAGACCTTCCATGCCTGAAACGATCTCCGGCTTGACAAACTTTTCCGGTGTTTTATCTGCTGCTAAAGCATCAAGTTCTTCCCCCAGCTTTACAGCATTTTCCGGAGTATATACGCAGACAAGTTCAGGAGCAAATTCTAAAATTTGCTCCTTCAATAATCCAATATTTGTATTTCCGCTGATTGCCACCACATTCAGTTCTTCTCTGTGACCTCTGATGATCTCAAGAGCCTGGGTTCCGATGGAACCGGTGGAGCCAAGAATTGATATATTTTTCATGTTTTATTTTAATTTAAATACTTACTAATTGATCATGATTGCATAGATTGCCACC
>R11__coassemble_1042_pt1 | contig 16492 bp, 11 predicted proteins | sample R11__metabat2_high_PE_009 | metagenome-assembled genome bin R11
GATGGGAGACCAGGTAATACTGGACTTTAAAGGCAGCGTGGACGGCGAATACTTCGAGGGCGGAGAAGGCGAGGACTACAGGCTGGTGCTGGGCTCCCGTCAGTTTATCCCAGGCTTTGAAGAACAGCTGGTTGGAACAAAGGCCGGAGACAGCATCAATGTGAATGTAACATTTCCTGATGAGTATCAGGCACCACTCCTTGCCGGAAAAGAGGCAATCTTTGAATGCACTGTAAAGGAAGTTAAAGCCGGCGAGAGAAAAGAATTTAACGATGCGTTTGCTCAGAGCTACCTGGCAAGTGAAAGCGCAGATGACTATAAAAATGAACTGCGCAGCACCATTGCGGCATCCCATTTAAAGGATGATACCGATAAGGCAGAAAAGCAGGTGCTGGAGCGCATCTATGATATGTGCGATGCGGAAATCTCAGAGGAGACCATTCATCTGGAGACTAAGAATCTTTTCGCAGAGATGCACAATAAACTGGTGGCTCAGGGGTCCACAATGGACCAGTATCTGAAGAACGTGGGGAAATCCCTGGATGAGCTGACTGCGGATCTTAGGCCAACAGTAATAGAGCGCCTCAAATACATGATGATTGTTGATGCCATTGCGGATGCGGAAGGTATCACATTTTCAGATGAAGAGCTGGACCTCGAGATAGAAAAGCTGGCATCCCAGCATGGCATGGAGAAGGATGAACTCAAGAAAATCATTGCCGGCAATCTTGAGAGCATGCGAAAGAACTGCAGGATGGACAAGACCATAAAGCATCTGAACAACATTCTGATAAAGTATGTATAGAAAGTGTGTGCAGATTCTGACAGTTTTGGAAATTTTCAGTTTCGTTTCAGCTTTGGTTTTTAATCTGTACTCATAAAAAGAGTATGGAGCAGATGTATGAAGATTTTAGTAATAGAGGACGAGAAGGTCCTGGCGGATACAATATGCGAGCTTCTTAAACGCAATGGATTCGACGCTGAAGCTGTTTATGACGGCGAGGCAGGCAAGGAATATGCGGAGCTTGGAATATATGATCTTCTGATACTGGATGTCATGATGCCTAAAATGGATGGGCTGCAGGTGGCAAGGAAAGTGCGTGCTGACAGAGTCGGCACGCCTATTTTAATGCTGACAGCCAGGACATCCACCGAAGACAGAATCGCGGGACTTAATGCAGGTGCTGACTATTACCTTACAAAACCCTTTGATACCAAGGAACTGCTGGCCTGCATCAACGCCATGCTGCGCAGACAGGATGCCCAGGTAAATGAGGTTTCATTTGGAAACACGTATCTGGATCTTTCATCTGCAATGCTGGAGTGCGCAGGTGAAAGCGTCAGACTTTCTGCAAAGGAATTTGACATAATGAGGCTTCTGATCCATTATGGCGGAAATAATCTTCAGAAGGAGACAATCCTGACAAAGGTATGGGGCTATGAATCCGAAGCCAGTGAAAATAACGTGGAGGTATACATTGGATTTCTGCGCAGAAAGCTAAAGAGCATAAATTCCAATGTAAAAATCGTGTCCATAAGAATGATGGGATATCATCTCGAGATTAGTGAATAGGCATTTTTAAGAATGATGGGATATCACCTCGAGATTAGTGAATAGGCATCTTTTATGATAAAGAAATTAAGGATAAAGTTCATAGCGATAAACATGGTCATAGTTACGGTGATGCTGTGTGTCATATTCGGGATGATCTATTATTTCACGCAGAATAACCTGGAACAGAAGAGTATCGACATGATGAGAACTCTCCTAATGGTGCCCGCCACCGGTGCTCAGCCGGAGGTCAGGGAAGAAGAAGTCAGACTTCCGTATTTTTCCCTGCAGGTAGGGATAGATGGAGAGCTGACCGCTGTGGGCGGAGGCTTTTATGACCTGACAAATACAGAGTTCCTTAAAGAGCTGGCGGATACGGCATTTGCATCCCAGCGTGAATACGGCGTAATAGATGAATATAATCTGCGGTACTTGAAGAGTGATATGCCTCCGATGAGAGGACTGGTATTCGCAGATATTTCCAGTGAAAAGGAAACATTAAAATCCCTTGTAAAAACCTGTGCTTTGATCGGTGCGGCCAGCTTTCTGGTATTTCTTGGGATAAGCATATTGCTGTCGAGGTGGGCAGTTAAGCCCGTAGACCAGGCCTGGAAGATGCAAAGACAGTTTGTGGCAGATGCATCCCATGAACTTAAGACGCCCCTTACCTGCATAATGACAAATGCAGAGCTGATCGAAAGCGGCACAGATGCTGCGGACGATAAAAGATATGCTTCCAATATTGTTTCAATGTCAAACCGCATGAAAGGCCTTGTAGGCCAGATGCTGGAGCTGGCCAGGGCTGACAACATGAACAGGCGGCTTGTGGCGGAAGATGTGGATTTTTCGAAAGCCGTAAATGATGCGATAATGCCCTTTGAACCGGTAATCTTTGAAGAAGGAAAAAGCCTTACCTTTGACATAGAGGAGGGCATTTCGGTAAAGGGGGAAAAGGAAAAGCTGGAGCAGCTGGTCCAGATCCTTCTTGATAATGCAAGGAAGTACTCGAAGGAGAACGGAAAGATAGACCTGTCGTTAAAGAAAAACAGAGGCTCCCATTGCCTTCTTAAAATAGCAGATGAGGGAGATGAAATACCGGCTGGCGAACTGGAAAATATATTCAAAAGATTTTACAGGCTGGATAAGGCACGGACCGAGGGAGAAAGCTTCGGACTGGGTCTTTCCATGGCCCAGACTATAGCCGCAAACTATGGAGGCAGGATATGGGCCGAAAGCGGCGGAGGATGGAATACATTTTTCGTTGAACTTAAGGTTTCAAACAGTATCAAGCAGAATTAATTTAGAGAAATTCAGAATTAATCAGATTTAAGTGAAATCAATTTAGAGAAAATCAGCAGTAAGTAGAACAGTGGTTTGGGGAGTTTATTCTCCCCAAACCACTGTTTTTTTGAGTTATATGGCAGTAGTATGACACGAAGTGGGGAGAGTATGCTCCCCACTCCGTGTTGCTGCTGAAGTTAAGCAAGCGTAATCGTGACGGAATGGGGAGAGTATGCTCCCCACTCCGTGTTGCTGCTGAAGTTAAGCAAGCGTAATCGTGACGGAATGGGGAGAGTATACTCCCCATTCCGTTTTAATAGGTAAATGAAATGAGTGCAATCAAGACAGATAGGGGAGAATAATTTCAGCATGGTTTCAGTTTGGGGAAATATAATCCGCGGGAAAACAAAAATTGCACGAATGCACAGATAAAAATGCGCAAAAAAACGCCGAACGGACTGTAAGGAGAAACGCAGGGAAAACTGCGCAGGTGCATTAACAATCAAAAGGAGGAAAAATATGATATCAGTTGAGCATTTGACTAAATGCTACGGCGATTTCACTGCGGTATCGGATCTGTCGTTTGAGATAGAAGAAGGACATGTCTATGGATTCCTGGGACCAAACGGCGCCGGAAAGTCCACCACAATGAATATCATGACCGGCTGCCTTTCAGCAACAGACGGACATGTAAAAATTGGTGGATTTGACATTTTTGATGAACCGCAGAAGGCTAAAAGCCTGATAGGTTATTTGCCTGAGATGCCGCCGCTTTATGTCAACGAAACACCGGTGGAGTATTTGAAATTTGTAGGAGAGGCAAAAGGACTCAGGGGAAAAGAACTTTGGGCACAGATTGGTAAAGTTATAAGACAGACCAGGATAGAAGAGGTATGCGAAAAGCAGATTTCAAAGCTGTCTAAAGGTTATAAACAGAGAGTGGGAATTGCCCAGGCATTGCTTGGAAATCCCAAGGTCATAATCCTGGACGAACCGACAGTAGGTCTTGACCCAATACAGATAATAGAAATCCGCGACCTGATCAGGGATTTGGGAAAAGAACACACGGTAATATTCAGTTCCCATATTCTGTCTGAGGTGCAGGAAATATGCGATAAGGTCATCATCATTGCACATGGAAATCTGGTGGCGTTTGATGATACGGATAACCTGGAAAGAAGCCTTCTGTCTTCTAACGGAATCACCATCAGGGCAGAAGCCGGTGAGGAGGAAGTTGACGAAATACTTGCAGACTGCTCACTTACAGACGAGTGGGAGATACTTGAATCTGTTGATGAAGTTACATCCTTCAGGGTTGTCATGAATGAAACAAAAGCGGACGACATCTGCAGAGAGATATTCTTTGCATTTGCCAAGCGAGGAAAAGCAATACTTGAAATGTCTGTAAAGAAGGCAAATCTTGAGGAAATCTTCCTTGAACTGACATCAGGCACTGCGAAGGGTCCGGAAATGTCAGAGGAGGAAGAAATGATACGGGCAGCAGAATTTGCCGGCATGGAAGAAAATCCGCAGACGATGGAATTCGCGGCAGAAGAAAATCCGCAGGCGTTGGAATTCGCGGCAGAAGAAAATCCACAGGCAGCAGAAGTCCCGGAGGATGCAGAAATGTTCCGGGCAGAAGAAGAGGAGGCAGATGAATGATAGCTGTATTTAAACATGAGCTGGCGAACTATTTTCATTCGCTGACAGCATACATATTCGGAGCTTTCTTGCTGCTTTTTGTGGGAATAGGCTCAATGCTTTATAACATCCAGAGTTCAGTTGCCAATTTTGAATATGTGCTGAGCTTTGTATCAATCGTATTTGTAATAATCGTGCCGATCCTGACCATGAAGGTTATAGCTGAGGAAAGGAAACAGAAAACTGACCAGCTGCTTTACTCCCTCCCCATAAAGACCACCAGCGTGGTAATAGGAAAGTTCTGCGCTCTGCTTGTAATTTTCCTTATCCCGGTTGCCATAACGGCAGTTTACCCGGCAATCTTTTCACAGTTCGGAGATGTATACCTTCTGACATCATACGGCTCTCTGCTGGCATTCTTTATCATGGGTGCAGCACTGATCTCCATAGGAATGTTTATTTCCTGCCTTACAGAAAACCTGGGACTGGCAGCAGGAATAGGTGTAGTTGTAATACTTTTTAACTATTACAGCGTTACACTGGCTGATTATATATCGGCTACTGCACTGGGTTCCGCAATAGCTCTGGCTGTGATCGCGATCATCATTGGCGTTATAGTCAGATTTATCACAAAGAGTACCTACGCAGGCGTGATCGTGGGAATGATCCTGATCATTGGTCTGGCAGTTATGTACCTGGTGGACAGCACCATATTTGAAGGACTTTTATCAGACATAATGAAGGCTCTGTCACTTTTTGAAAGATTCAGTGATTTTGTCAACGGTGTCTTTGATCTGACAGGGATTATTTTCTATCTGACAGTAATAGGTCTGTTCCTTTTCCTGTCTGTCCAGTCCCTTGAGAAGAGGAGGTACAACTGATGAAAAAACAGAAACTTAAAAGCCTGGCGATGAAGGGCGGAACATATTCCATCATAATCACAGCCATAGTAATCGCCATTGTAGTTGTGATAAATATCATTGCCGCAAAGATTCCGGCAGCATATACAAATTACGACATAAGCTCAACCCAGCTTTATTCCATCACCAGCAACACAAAGGCGGTTGTAAATGCTCTTGAAAAGGACATAACAATCTACTGGATAGTGCAGTCAGGCGAAGAGGACGATGTCATTGAAAACCTCCTGAGCAAATACGACAGTCTTTCAGGCCATGTGGCGGTTGTAAAGAAAAATCCTGATGTTTATCCGACATTTGCGGCACAGTATACAGATGAAACGGTAGCTAATAACAGTCTGATCGTAGAGTCAGAGGATAGAAGCAGATATATTGCATATGATGAAATCTATGTTACAAATGCAAACATGAGCACTTATTCCTATGATTACTCCTTTGACGGAGAAGGTGCCATTACATCTGCCATAGACTACGTGGTAAGCGAGGAGCTTCCTCAGCTTTACGTGCTGGAAGGACACGGAGAAAGCGAGCTTCCAACCACATTTTCCGACCAGCTGGTAAAGGAAAATATTGAAACTACCTCATTTTCACTTCTGAACGAAGACGAGATACCTGAAGAATGCGATGCTATTTTGATCTATGCTCCTACCAGCGATATTTCAGAAGATGAGAAGGATATCCTGGCCGAGTACTGTGAAAACGGCGGGAAGCTGATGGTTGTGGCAGGTCCTGTAAAGGATACGGATCTGACAAATCTTTACAGCATACTTTCAGATTACGGAGTAGAGGCAGTTGAAGGAATTGCAGTTGAGACAGACAGAAACTACTATGCATTCCAGCAGCCGTATATCCTGCTTCCTGAAATCCAGTCAAGCGATATCACAGATCCATTGATCGAGGAAAATTACTATGCGATTATTCCTTTGGCAGCAGGACTGGATGTATCAAACGCAGACAGCACAGTTACGACTCTCCTTTCTACATCAGAGACATCATACAGCAAGGCAGCAGGATATTCCCTGACCACATATGATAAGGAAGATGAGGACATTGACGGACCATTTGCACTGGGAGTTGAGATAACTACAGGCAGCGATGGAGCCATTATCTGGTATACATCTTCCTATATGCTTGATGACATGTACAACTCATATTCATCAGGCGCAAACCTGGATCTTGCTATAAACTCACTATCATCTCTTATTGGAGAAAGTGATGCAGTTTCCATCAGAAGCAAGTCTCTCAGCTATAATTACCTGACTATAAGTGATTCCACAGCATCACTCTTAAAGACCATAATGATCGGAATCATTCCGGGCATCTACATCGCCATCGGAATAGTTGTAGTTGTAAACAGAAGGAGGAAACAGAATGAAGCGGTATAAGAAACTGATCATACTGGGCGGAGTTCTGGTAGTATGCCTGATAGCTGTGTTTGTTGTGACCAGGATAAATGTTTACAAGGAAAAGATAAGTTCTACAGTAGAGACATTACTGACCATTGATGCTGATACGGTTACATCCCTTTCATGGAGCTACGGCGAAAACTCATTGGCGTTCCATAAAGACACTGAAAACAGTACTGATGAAGAGTCTGTGTGGGCATATGATGACGACGAAGCATTTCCTGTAGACGAGGTTAAGATAAGCGACCTGCTGTATCCATTTGGAGAGTTTACAACTGAGTTTACCATCGAGGATGTGGAAGATTACGGACAGTACGGCCTTGAAGAGCCGATGTGCACCATAACCATCGAGACTGGAGATACCACATACGAGATCAAGTTCGGTGATTATTCAACCATGGACCAGGAAAGATATGTATCCATAGGAGACGGAAAGGTATATCTGGCCACAAAGGATCCTACAGATGATTTCGACCTGGAGCTGAAGGACATGATACAGGACGATGAACTTCCTGATTTTGATGAGGTGGCAAATGTAAAGCTTGCTGGGCTTGAAAATTATGAGATCTACTCAGATACATCCGAAACCTTAAGCTGGTGCGTAGATGATATTTATTTCACAGATGTAGATGGAGAGGCCATGCCGTTTGACACAGACAAGGTAGATGCAGCACTGGCCCTCATCAGCAATCTGGATCAGAGCGAATATGTAACATATAACGCTACCGAAGATGAGATAGCAGAGTATGGACTTGATGATCCGGAGCTTACATTTACAGTTAACTATGTATCAGAAACCATAGAAAATGAAGATGATGAGGACGAAGAGCCTGAAAAGGTATACAGCGATTTCACAATCTCCATCAGCAGATCAGCTGAAGATAAAGAGGCGATGAAGGAAGCAGCAGAGGCTGCAGACAGCGGCGAAGATTCAGAGACTGATGAAGAAAGCTATGATGGATACGTCCGGGTAGGAGATTCCCAGATAATCTATAAGATTTCAGCGACAGACTTTGAGTCCCTGACAGAAGTTTCATATGATGAACTGCGTCATGATGAACTGTTTACGGCAGATTTTGATCAGGTTCAGAAGATAGAAATGACTTTAAGCGGCGAAACATATGTATTTGATACCACGGCACCTGAAGAGAGCAGCGAGGAAGAGAGCAGCGAAACAACATCCTCTGACGATTCGGATAGTGACGAAACAATCTTCTACTATGACTCCCTGCAGATCTCGTTGGACGATTTTGAAACGGCTCTTGAAGCCATTTCCTATAGCGGATTTACTGACCAGGCATCCGATCAGGAGGCAGAGATAAGCCTGAAGCTGTATCTGGATAACGAGAACTTCCCAGAGATCGACATTACTCTGTACCGCTACGACGGATCTTTCTGTAAAGCCGAAGTTAACGGAAAGACAATCGGACTGGTCAGCCGTTCGTCAGTTGTTGATCTGATCGAAAGTGTAAATGCCATAGTACTTGATTAAACCAGTTTTTTTAAGAGGTACATATGACTAAAAAAATTATAAGTTTATGCATGGCCCTGGTAATGGCTCTGTGCATTTTAAACGCCTGCTCGGCTCAGTCAGCTGAGCAGGCTGTGGAAATCAGCATATTAAAGGACGGAGAAGAAATTTCCTCAATGGAATTTCTCTACGGAGAGACAAACACCTTTTCTCTGGATGCATTGGTTGAGGGCGAAATTTCAGATGAGACAATAACCTGGAGCAGTGACGATGCCGGAGTTGTAAGGGTAAAGGAGGCCGAAGGGACAGGCTGCAATTTTGCGGTTCTGAAGACCGGTTCTGTAAAGATCACAGCCCAGTGCGGTGATGCAAGTGCCAGTGTTAAAGTGAAAGTTGAAAAAAATCAGGACGCATTGGCTGAGAGGGATGTTGCTTTAACGGTTGACGGAGATGAACTTTCTGCTGAAAAAGTCCAAATGATAATGGCAGTCATGTACAACCAATTTGTCGGAACTTACGGCGATTATGCAAGTTATTATGGACTTGACATATCAGGCGGCTTGGAAGGACTGGCAGACCAGGAATGCGATTATTCATCAGATGGAACCTGGAAGGGATATTTCCTTGATGAGGCCATAAGCAATATTAAAGAGATGTACGCATTGGCAGGTTACGCAGAGCAGCAGGGGATTTCGCTCGAAGATGCTGAAAACGAAGAAATCCAAAATACATTAGCTGCATTTGAAGACGATGCCAGGGAAGAGGGCTACGATGACTATGATAAATATGCAGCATACTGCTTCGGAGACGGAGAAACTGAAAGCATTTATGAGTGGTATCTGAATTTAAGCGAACTGGCAAGCAAAGCGTATGCAGAATACTATGAAGCCCTGGAATATTCAGATGAAGAAATAAAAGAACATTACACTGAGATGGGCTATGAAGACGATGGAAGCAATGATTATGCAATGGCTTCCATGAGGCACATTCTGATCATGGCAGAGGCAGACGAAAACGGTGAGTACACTGATGATGCCATAAATGAAGCTCATGAAAAGGCCGAGGAAATCTACCGGGAATGGCTGGACGGCGACATGAGTGAAGAAAGCTTTGCTGAGCTTGCAAATGAGTATTCCGAAGACAGCGGTTCAAATACTACCGGCGGTCTGTATGAAGATATATATAAGGACCAGATGATCACCGAGATTAATGATTATTTATTCGCAGACAGAACCCCCGGAGACTCTGCCATAGTAGACCATAATGGAAACTATGTCGGCACCCATATCGTGTATTTCGTGGGAAACGGAGAAATTTACAGCACATATCTCGCCGAATCGGACCTTAAAGATACGGATACAGAGGAATGGCTCAGCTCATTGGTAGAAGCTGTAGACCTTGAGTACGGGGCTGCATATGATAAAATATAGAAATGCCGACCGGAAAATGGATTTGCATGACTTACATGATGACCTTAAGAAGGGTCATCAGCTGAAAATGCATTGATCGTAAACTGACGGAGTTCTTCTGCAAGCAGATTGAACTCCGTTTTTTTCTTGTAGGCAATATAATGTATTAACGGCACGCTGTAACCGTTAAGCGTTTTAAAAACCAGTTTATGGTTAAGCCCGAGGATAGGTAATGCTTTCGTTATGGTATATTCCGGGAGGCACCCAATTGCTTCACCGTTAATGGCAGCATCAATTATCTTTTCAATGCTGTTGAATTCAAGGGATTTCTCTTTGTCAAAACCTCTGGCAAAATATTCATCTGCGGCATCGTCTCCGTCAGCGTAACATGCAAGGGATGCACCGTTTATGTCGCTTACAGAAAGCGTATCTGCATTCGCCAACGGATTATCTGCATTTACTGCCAGCTTGAAAGAATCATTTCGAAGAGTTTCCACGTAAAATATCTGATCATTTAAAACGCTGGTTATGTCATTTACAGAAATGGCAGAAAAACTGTTTACGATGAAATCAGCTTTTCCTTCGATGAGGCTGTTCAGAAGATAGCGGTTTCTGCGCTCGGAAATACGGATCTTCACATTTGGATACGACTGTTTAAACTGTTTAATGACAGTTGAAAAAATCGGATAAACGCCGGGAGCCACAGCCACATTTATTGTAGTGCTGCATGAAAGCCGCTTTTGATAAGCTTCTTTCCAGGACTTTTCTTTTTCATCAATCTGCTCAAGGATCATTTTGGCATCGTTATAAACCGTTCTTCCCATGGGGGTTAGAACAACACCGTTATGGGCACGCTCAAATAATGCAAATCCCAGGTCTTCTTCCAGGTTGGCAATGGATGAACTTAAGGATGACTGGGACATGAACAGTTCTTTTGCGGCACCGTTAAAGGAGCCGTTATCCGCAATTGAAATAAAATTTGAAAGCTGTTTTAACTGCATAGGATTACCGCCTTTCTAAAAAAATATTATCACGTTATAAAAGCAATTAAAAGCAAAAAAATATGGAGTTATCGATTTTTTCGATAGCCCATTTTTAGCTATTGCCATTTTGAATTTTACATATCAGGTATCTATTCTTAAATTTTAAGCTAAGGGATGGGATTGGGCTGATGCCTGACCTACAAGAAAACAAGAAAAAGGAGCATAAAGCCATGAAGCCTGATTATAAGAGACTGGTAAGCTTCAGCCTGATGGGGCCTGAAAGCGGAGCGCTGTGCGAAGTAGACTGTACCTGCGGCAGGATAACACGTATCAATCCATATAAATTTGACAGGGAATATACGGATAAAAACTGCCATCCGTGGCATATTGAGGCCAGAGGAAAGCGCTTTGACCCGCCTCAAAGAGTCAATCTGACCCATATGGGCCTTTGCTATAAGACAAGAGTTTATTCGCCAAACCGCGTCCTTTACCCGATGAAAAGAGTCGACTGGGATCCTAATGGCGAAAGGCATCCTGAAACCAGGGGAATCAGCGGCTACGAGAGAATTTCCTGGGATGAGGCCGCTCAGCTTTGTGCAGACGAGATAAAGAGAATACAGAAAAAGTACGGACCGGAGGCAGTGCTGGTAGAATCCGACATGCACGGTGAGGGCAAAAATGTGGCTCCAAGCCATGGATGTCCAAACCGTATGTTTTCAATCCTTGGAGGCTACACCCAGCAGATGAGAAACATGGACTCCTGGGAAGGCTGGTACTGGGGTGCAAAGCATGTATGGGGATGTGAACCGGTAGGCGAGCAGAACCCACAGGGAAACCTGATCCCGGATATGGCGCAAAACTGTGATGGCCTGTTTTTCTGGGGATGTGACCCTGAGGTTACGCCGCTGGGCTTTGGAATGAAAATGCCCACACTTCTTTGCTACTGGTTTACTGAGCTGGGGATAAAGAGCATTTATGTGTGCCCGGACCTGAACTATGGAGCAGCAATCCATGCAGATAAATGGATACCTGTTCTTCCGGGAACGGATGCGGCCCTGCAGCTTGCCGTAGCGTATCAGTGGCTTACAAATGACACATACGATAAAGAATACATAAAGACCCATGCATATGGGTTTGATAGGTTTGCCGATTATGTACTTGGAAAAGAAGACGGGATTCCAAAGACCCCTAAGTGGGCCAGCGAAAAATGCGGCGTTTCCGTATGGACAATAAAGGCACTGGCAGAGTACTGGGCAGAAAGCACAGTCAGCATCTGCCATGGAAACGGCGGCAGCTACATCAGGGCACCGTATGCCACAGAGCCCGCCCGTCTTGAGATAATGCTTCTGGGAATGAGGGGCGTTGGAAAGCCGGGAGTTCATCAGTGCAAGATGATCGAATGGAACATGTGGGCAAAAAACTATCCGTTCCCATATACTCCGGAATTTACACCTGCAGTTCCTCATATCTGCGACGCCACAAGGACTGTACCGGGAGACATACCGGCCAATATAGAGATGAATCGTTTCTCATTGACAGAAGAGCAGAAAAGGCGTGCACCTGAGCTGGTGGATCTTTTTGAGGTACTTCCGGGGCCAAAACAGTATATCCCAAGATGTCTGGTGCAGACAGCAATCATTGACAAACATGCGGAATGGATGGGCATGAGCTGCTTTTCTACAGGTGCCAAGCCAAGGCCGGGCAATATGAGAGTCCCTACAACCTATGATCAGTTCAGGCCTAATCATTATCCGAGACCGGGCCTGTCTACGGTTCATGCAATATGGTCCACAGCACCGTGTAATGTTACCTGTTGGAATGATGGATTTAAATTCCAGAAGGCCTACAGGGATCCGGATATAGAAATGTTTGTAGTGCAGCATCCATGGATGGAAAATGACTGCTACTTTGCAGACCTGATCCTGCCGGTATGTACAAAGCACGAAATGAACGACATAGGAAATGACATGTCCAGCGGAACCTATGTTTCTGTGTATAAAGAAGAACCGTGCATCAATCCTTTAGGCGAATCGCTGACTGACTTTGATGTATGCGTTAAGGTGCTGGAAAAATTCGGACCTGAGTATGTGAAGGCGTATACCGGAGGCTTAACCGAGGAGGAAAGGGTAAGATTTTTCTACAAGGCATCCGGCTGCGAAGAGCATATGAGCTTTGAGGAATGGAATGAAAGAAAAATCTTTGTAGTACCTGTAAAGGAAGAGGCGAAGAACGGTCCTGTAGGACTGGAAGACTTCGTAAAAAATCCTAAGGAATATCCGCTGGAGACTCCAACAGGCCTTCTGGAATATACTTCTTCAAATATTGAAAAATTCATGCCAAACGACCCTGAAAGACCGCCTGTCCCTCATTGGGTTGAAAAGGGTCCATGGCATGATGAAAGACTTTCATCAGAAAGGGCAAAGAAATATCCGCTGCTTTGCATGTCAAATCATGGCAGGTGGCGCATACATGCACAGTGCGATGACATACCGTGGTCAAGGGAAGTTGAGACCATGAAGATAAGAGGCGAGGACGGCTATATGTACGAGCCATGCTGGCTGAGCCCTGCAGAGGCTGAAAAGCGGGGCATCAAACACGGCGACATTGTAAAGGTATTTAATGAAAAAGGCATAGTACTGTGCGGCGCATATGTTACCGAAAGGCTGATAGACCAGACCTGTTATGTGGATCACGGCTCAAGGCTTGATCCGATAATACCGGAAGAAGTGGACAGGGGAGGAGCCATAAATAATATCACGCCAACCCATCCTATCGGAAAGCATTCCACGGGAATGGCCACCAGCAGCTTCCTGGTAGAAGTAGAGAAGGTAACTGAAGAGGACTGGGCCGATTGGAAGAGGAGAGCTCCTTGGGCATTTGAGAGAAAATACGACAAAGACTTTGGTGTGTGCGTCGAAGGCTGGATGAAGGAGGATAAAAAATAATGGCTAAAGTATTTTGCATAGATGTTGGAAGATGCAGCGGATGTTATAACTGCCAGTTTGCCTGCAAGGATGAACACTGCGGGAATGAATGGATGCCTTATGCAAAGATGCAGCCCATGACAGGGCAGTTCTGGCTGAAAATAGAAGAGCATATTAACGGCAGCAGACCGAAGGTAAAGATGCACTTCATCCCAAGACTTTGTAATCACTGCGAAAATCCGGCCTGCCTTAAGGCAGCAGAAAATGGTGCGGTATATAAAAGGGAAGACGGGCTGGTACTTATAGATCCGGTTAAATCAAAAGGACAGAAACAGATTGTGGATGCCTGTCCGTACGGTGCTATCTACTGGAATGAAGAACTCGGCATTCCGCAGAAGTGTACAGGATGCGCCCATCTGCTGGAAGAAGGAGTGTCTCCAAGGTGTGTGGATGTGTGCCATACGGGCGCCATACAGTTTGGGGAGGAAGAGGAGTTCGGTGAATTTATATCTGAAGCCGTAGTTATGAATCCTGAGTCAGGGTGCGCTCCTAAGGTTTACTATAAAAATATCCCAGGGCAGTTTATTGCAGGAACGGTTTATGACCCGGAGGAAGAAGTTGTAATAAAGAATGCCGTATGCACATTGGAGGGCGCCGGTGAACAGAGAAAAGTGTATACAGACACATTCGGAGATTTCTGGTTTAAAGACCTGAAAAAGGATAAGTTCGACCTGAGGATTGAAGCGGATGGCTTTGAGACATTGGAATTTGCCGGTCTCGACGTTTCAAAGGAGTGTATTAACCTGGGAGACCTGCCAATGAAGAAAATCTAAATAACCTAAGATTTTGAGCAGATTTCAAAAAAGGCATATAAAGGAGCAATTTTATGACTATATATGAGTTATATGATGAATTGATAAAAAAATTTATGCAGCTGCCAGGTGTAAGTGACTTCCTGAGAGAAAACATAAGCGTGGTAAGGGATGAAAATCCGGAGCCGGCATTAATGCCATGGAATTATATCCCTTTCAAGGACCGCAGACCAGAGTACAGGGTAACGGCAGATTTCAGGGGCGTAAAAGGTGAAGCCTATACCGAAAATCCGGAAAGCTTTGAGGGGAGCCTGGGGGAGGCCCTCGCCATTGCGGTAACAGAGGCCGGCATTGATGCGAGATGTATAGCGGCTATTAATGCAGTAATGAGCTATCTGGGATACTGCGCAGGAACATTTCCTACGGATTTTGATGAGAGAAGACTGTATTCAGAGGCTTTGTTCGGACATGTCATAGATAATTACGGAAAGAAAAACATTGTCCTTATTGGCTACGATGGATACCTGGTAAAGAAGATGGTCAGTGATGAATGTGACTTCTGGACTTTGGACAGGGATCCGGACAATATCTCCCAGGACAGATTTAAACACGTCGTGGTAAACAGCGGCAGATTTAACCGTGAGGCCTGCTTTGCCTGGGGCAAAATATTCATTGTAACCGGAAGTACTTTATGCAACGGAACGATCACACAATTCCTGGATAAAGGAGTGGACATCCTACTTTACGGCATCACCTGCGCGGGGGCGGCAAGGCTGCTTGGGCTTCCGTGGTTTGAGGTCAAACAGAAATAGCCATAATTTGTTTAATATTTGTACACAATCTTTTCATAATTGTTATATAATATCTGCGGTGGCAGAGATGAACTGCCAGAAAAATATACTACAAAAAGCAGGGTAAAAAATGAAAAATTGGGGTAGAAAATTAATTGCATGTGTCATGGCAATTGTTGTGGCATTTCAGTTTCAGGTGCCTACACTGGCAGCAGGTGAAGGAAAGCTCTATATCAGTGATCTGATCATAAGCTATGGCGAGGGCGACAGCGCAGATGCCGATGCCAAGGCGTGGCTGACAGAAAACGGATACGAGGTGGTAGATGCCAATCTGAACTATGGCGCCGAATCGGCTGCAAGTTCAAGCCTGGTATCATGGGTTACAGGCGCCAGACAGGCAAGAGCCGTATACCTGGGATACAAGACAACCACAGACGTCAGTCAGGCCATTACATCAATTAAGGCCATGAATATGTACGGCAATTACAGCTTTGCAGATTATCAGGAAGTGCTGGAGACCCTGGAAAGTGAAGTCAAAAGCCTTATGGATAATCTTAGCTTCACACTTGCGGAGTGGAGAGAAAATTACAAGGCAGGAAGAGGAAAGGCCATAGAGGTTTATTACCTTCTTCAGCTGATGTACAGTCCTGACAATAACAACATGAAAATGGGAGATCTCCTTCTTAACGAGACTAAAGAAGAGCTGGGAGATACTGCCTATGATAAACTCTCTGACGAGGAGAAGCTTAATCACGCTGATCTGACTACAATCCTGATGCAGGGAAATTCAGATGCCATCAAGTATATTGAGCAGCTCCTTGCAATGGGTGCAGATACAAGCACGGACTCTACATGGCTTGACAGGCTTAGTGCCTCCGGCAGCTACGATGACATGCTGGATGCTCTGGAAGCAGAGGCAGATAAGAATGATGAAACTTTCATCGTATCTGTGGCTGAAGGCAAATTGGCGGGTATGTATGATAATGCTGCTATGAATCTGGCAACAAGTATAAAAGCACTTCAGAAGCTTTTTAAGGAGTATCTGGAGTCGGGCACAACTCTTCAGGACGATGAGAACAAGATCAATTCATTTATAAATAAGGACAGCCAGGTTTGGAGCAATCAGCAGTGGCTCAGCACAGGAGCGCTTTACGAGGCACTTTCTCAGTACAAATACCCGAGCGCAGATAATCCGGACAGGACTCTGCAGGATTTCTTCATGGAAGACTTTGATCCGGACAGCGCCGATGACAGAGAAAAGCTTTATCCGATGGCAGCAGCCCTGTCAGACGGGCAAAGAATAGC
>R11__coassemble_1050_pt1 | contig 16427 bp, 13 predicted proteins | sample R11__metabat2_high_PE_009 | metagenome-assembled genome bin R11
ATCTGGAGTTTTCCCTTACAAAATCCAGATAAGGATACAGATATTTCGGTGTAAACATAAACAGTTCCTTATCACTTCTGGTATCTATGTCGGGATCGATTTCTTCTCCGTTTGCCTCATATCTGGCAAAAAAGTCTATGTAGACACTTTCTACCGTTTCTTCCAATAATTCTCTCGTATTTTCATAATACAGATAAAATGTTGAACGGTTTATCCCTGCACTTTCGCATATTTCCTTGACTGTTATAAATTCGAATTCTTTAATATCCAAAAGCCTGATCAGCGCCTTCTGCATTTTTGTTTTTGCGTTAGTGCCGATACGTTCTTTTTTTTCCATATTACCTTCCTATGCTATCTTTCCGTTTTTCTTAAGCCATTCAATCTCATCACGGATTGTTTCCCTGTAAGGACGCGGCTTATATCCCAGTTCCTTCCTTGCCTTTGTAGAATCAAAGCAGTTGTTCCTTGCCAGATTATAAACTGAAAATGTGGTCATCAGCGGTTTTTTATTTGTCTTTTTAGCCTTTTTTTCCATTAATACTGCCAAACGGTTTGCAGCTTTGATTGGAAGGAACATCCTGATCTTTTTACATCCGCTTTCCTCAGAAACAAGCTGTGAAAAATCCTTAAATGCCACCGCGTCATTTCCAAGTATGTAGCATTCGCCTTTTCTTCCTTTGTCCGCTGCAGCTATAAGGCCGTCTGCCAGATCTCTGACGTCGCACAGATTAAATGTACCGGAAATCCCCATCGGCATCTTTCCATTAATTATCTCAATTAATGTCTTTGTTGTCTCTCCAACTGCGAAATCATTTGGACCCATTATTCCCGAAGGATGTACAACACATGCATCCAGGCCTTCCCCGGCTGCCTGCAGAACCAGATTAGTTGCCATTGCCTTTGACAGACTATAGCAGCCTCTTACTCTTTCAGGATCGATCGGAAGTGTTCCGTTCCATTCTTTTATCATTCCCTCATTCTGCTCCGGAATAGCACCTGTTGATGAACAATAAACTAATTTTTTAACTCCATATTTTTTGCATAAGTTTATCACATTTCTCGTGCCCTCCACATTTACATCCATTACCTTCTGGCTGTAATCAGGGTTAACCGTGACAATACTCGCGATATGGAGAACAATCTTTTCTTTATCTTCCCGGCCGCAAAAAAGTTTTTCCAGGGATTCCTCATTACAAAGATCTCCATAAACAATTTCAACTGTTTCCGGCAGATATTTAACTGCCTCATCATTTTCAAGAGCAAATGCCCGTATCTGCGCGCCTTCCTGCGTTAATCTTCTGCAAACCTCACTGCCCAAAAAACCTGTAGCTCCCGTAACTAAATATACTCTGTTCTTCATATTTGCCTCCTGTTTTGTTTATATAAGGATTTTATGACAGCGGCCTTCCACAAAGAACAACACTTTTTTAAAATAATGTCGATTTTTGTTATTTAATTACCTGGATAAATTTATCAGCAACTATCCTATATACCTGCTCTATCTGGGCATCTTTCTTACAGCAGCCAAAATGTACGAACGGCACGCAAAAGCCCTCCAACGTATAAAAACTAATCTCACTCATTTTAGGGTCCATTTCCTGTGTAAGGAGCGTGGCCCTTTCCGGCAGGCATCCGGCACATCCGCCTGCCAGCACAGCCTGATATATTCGCTGTATACTGTTAAACTCAACCCGTTTTTCTGCATCAAAGCCTCTTTTCATGAACTCATCGGCAGGAGCGTCCCCTCCCGTATAGCAGGCAAGGGAAATATCCGCTGCCTGTAAGGCAGTCAGATTGCCTGAGACCGAATTTTTCTTTGATTCTTTAAGCGCCAGCTTATAGTTATCATTTCCGATTTCCTCCACCTGAAATCCTTTATCCATAAGCAGTTTCTTTTCATCCTGGTAAGCGCTTTCCATACAATCCGAAAAGATCATGTCCACCTTACCCGAGATCATATACTCCTTCAGCTGTTCTCCTCTGGCCTCAAACACAGCAATATTAAGATTCGGATAATCAACTTTAAGTTCTTCCACAACCCTCTTACAAAAAACCGTATAAAGGCTCGGCACAACTGCGGCCACTACAGGGATATTTACTGCGGCATTCTGAGCATAAAGCTGCTGCCATTCGTTTTCATAGGCATCAATTGTTTTAAGAACTTCTTTGATATTGGCGTAAACCACCTCGCCCATTCCGGTAAGGCGGACGCCCCTGCGGCTCCTGATCAGAAGTTCAAAACCCAGTTCTTTTTCCAGCTCAGCCACAACAGTGCTCAAGGAAGACTGGGCGATAAAGAGAGCTTTTGAAGCTCCGTTAAATGAACCATTTTCTGCTACTGCCGCGAAATATACAAGTTGTTTTAGTTTCATAATTTTTTCCTTCTGCCGGTTTTATTTTCGGCTGATAACCTCTCTCCTGTCAAACAGCAACGCGTCTCCGCCCCAATTTACCGGATTTAACTTTCCCCGTTTTGCCAGGTCATTCACATTCTGTCTTGTACAGTTCAGTTCGTCACATACCTGTGCTGTTGTTAAAAAATTCCCAGACAGAAAACTGCTGACTTCGTTAAGATTCACCGGTAATATTTCACTCTCTTCATACAGTTTTTCACTTACCACATGGACTCGTTCAGTAATCTTAAGACTTGCTCCGCATGAAGACGGTTCGGCCAAAGACAATCTTTCCATATATTCTCTCATCCAGCCGTAATTTTTTCTTACTTTTTCAATATTTACCATACCGATCTCGCCATTAGCAAATGACATCATGATCATATCACTTTGAGTCAGCATAAACGAAATCAGTCTGTGGTTCATTCTTTTTTTCACACCAGCGGACACTTCTTCCCGGGAAATCGGCTTTATATAGCACTCGTCCTGACAGCACCTTCCATCAGCCAGAATAAACAGCTTAATCTCATCATACTCATCTAATCCATTATTTTTCAGTATCATTCCTATATTCTGTCTGTCAGAAGGAATTATACGCTGACTTATGAACAGTTTCGTATGATATTCATCGACAGTAAGCTGTTTATCCCGTGCAAAGTGTTCAAGTATGAAGGGCAGCTCCCATTCATCTACATTCTCATTAATCTCGATGCAGCACTCCCCTGCTCCTTCACAGTAAAAAAAATATCCCAGGTCTTTGTTTCTATCAATCGTATTGTCTCTTATTGCGTAGATTTTCATAAGCTTCTGCTCTTTGCCTCAAAAATTTCCAATCTGTTTCAATCCTTTTTCTGCTGATCACTCCATCCAGGTCTTTGAACAATACTGCTTTCAGCTCTTCATTAAAATCGGGAAGCTTTTTCATTTTTTCTGCCGGAATCAGTTTTAAGTTTTCAAATGAACTGCTGCCTCCCACAAAGCACTGGATTTTTTTATCAGCAAGAAAATCAACACTTTCCAGTTCATTTTCCTCTGTAGAAAATGTAAGTGACAATCCCTGGTCAAACAGCGGAGCCGGTCTGACAGATTTTTCGTATCGGTTTCTTAATATCTCAATATTTGCGCCATGGCGGTCTCTGTTTAATATAAGATAATCAATGGTGAGCATGTCATAAATAAATGAGTCCCATCCCTGGCGAAGACAAAATCCAATAGGAGATTCATTTTGCAAATGCTCCATGTCATAATAGGCATCAAGTGCCACCTTACTGTCCCCCGGCTTTTTAAAATCCTCTGACCTGCAAAGATAGGTCTCATATACAATATCTCTGACCATAACTTTTGCATGAACGAGAGTATAACTTAAATGCTTCACGCCCAGTAAATCCAACAACCTGCAGGCGATGATCTCATTTACGCACTCATGACCTACTATTCCCTTATCCGCCTCATAGTTTGAAAGCTTATAATATGTTTTTTTATTTCCATGCTTTTCATAAGCTTTCAAAAAAGAGCCGGCAGTTCCAGAGGAGTGCCGGCTCTTAGTCCAATCTAAATATGTTAAATCAGTTAATTTTTTTATGACTTCGCTCATATTTGCTCCTTAAAACAAATATATAGGTTTTCTTGACATCTGTCAAGTTTTTCCGCATTTATATTTCCCTTCCGGCAAAGAATCCGCCGCTGATAGCATCAAAAAGCTGAGCAGGTCTTACACAGTCACCTATTGTTCTGAAAACAGGCGCGGCGTTTCTCAGGTCATCCACAGTCTCATTCCTGCTCTTAAGTCCGATGGTCATCAGTATTGTCTTTCCTTTGACAAGTACCTCTTCGCCTGCCTGATCTACAGCCCATACTCCGTCTTCCGTAAGCCTTGCTGCCTTATGAGATTTATAAACCTTTATCCCAAGCTCATCTATCAGTTCCATTATGTGAAATCTGTGAGGCCACGGTGCATCCTTTGCAATATCGGAAAGTGCTTCAACTATGGCCACCTGTTTTCCTTCCCTGGCAAAATAGATAGCATTTTCGCAGCCTACTAAGCCGCCTCCGACCACAACGATGCTCCCTTCAAAATCTGAAGGCTCCATCTTTTCAAGGTCAGTCGCAAATCTGACATTGCTTCCATCTATTCCCGGAAACGGAAGCTTTAAAGGAACTGCTCCCACTGCACAGATGATGGCATCTGGCTCCAACTCACGGGCGATTGGCCCCATCAGCTGCGTATTGAGTCTGACCTCAACCCCAGCCTCATATACCCTTCGTGCAAGAGTCTGACCCAGACGGTACATGTCATATTTAAAAGGCACATATTCTTCAAGGCGTGTCTCTCCGCCCAAACGTTCTTTAGGCTCAAATAATGTGACCTTATATCCTCTCTTTGCAGCTTCCACTGCGGCAGTCATTCCTGCAGGCCCGCCTCCTGCCACATATACAGTTTTGGGAGTCTTTACCACCGCGCCGTCAGGCATCTTTATTTCTTTTAGCTGTGCAGGTTCCGCACATCCGATATCTTCCCTACCTATCCTTGGATTTACAGCACAACACATGCTGTGGCCTTCTTTCAGCTGCTGCATGCACTTGAAGCATCTGATGCAATGGGTGATGTCTTCCTCTCTGCCTTCTTCCATTTTCTTCGGAAGATATGGGTCTGCCATCAACTGACGGCCCATTTCCACCACATCAGCCTTTCCTGATGCGATAATATCCTCCAGCATTTCAGGATCTGTCAACCCTCCGATGGTTGCAACCGGAGTCTTAACTTCCTGCTTTATCCTTGCTGCCAGGTATGCGTTGCAGCCATGCTCTCTAAACATGGTTGGATGGGTTATGGTAAATGTACTGGTATTATCATGAACTCCGGCAGATACATGGATCAGGTCCACCAGCCCATCCACAGCCTTTGCTATCCTGACTCCGTATTCCAGATCATAACCGCCATCTGTAAATTCAGCTCCGCTCATGCGAAACTCTATCGGAAAACCCGGTCCCACTGCTTTGCGAACACTGTCTATTACCAGCAAAGTAAATCTCATCCGGTTTTCAAAGCTTCCGCCAAACTCGTCTGTCCTGTGATTTGTTCTCGGCGACATAAACTGCTGAAGGAGCCAGCCGTGGCCTGCATGGATCAGTATCATTCCAAATCCTGCCTCCTTAGCCATGCCTGCAGCCTTTCCGTAGGCCGCTACAATTCTCTCTATCATTCCCCGGGGCATTTCATATATTTCTTCACCATTTTCCGTAAATTCGTGGTCCGGACCATAAGGCTTCCTTCCGGTTTCCATGTTTCCTATAAAATTAGACACATTGGCAAACTTTCCGCCATGACTCAGTTCAATGGTAGGTATGGCTCCATACTGTCTGATGCTCCTGGCCATATCGGAAAGAGCAGGATAAATAGAAGAATCATCCAGTCTCAGCTTATATGAATGCATAAATCCGGTTTCAAAGTGAACTATCCCGTCTCCTGTGGAAACTGACGCTGCTCCGCCTTTGGCCCTTTCGGTGTAAAATGCCTTCTGCCTGTCAGTCATTCCCACTGCATTACTGTAGTCAGGAAGTGATACCGGGGATGCAAATATTCTGTTTCTGAATGTTGTATTTCCAAGTTTTATAGGTTCAAATACATGTGGATATTTTGTTGTCATATCTGTCCTTTTCCATTAATAATGAGGAGAGATTTCTCCTGTCCAGAAAAACATATGGAAGCCAAAATGCTTTCCATCAGTTTAAGGGGGTTGAACAGGAGAAATCTCCCCTCATTTTCCTTAATCCAATACAAATCTGCCTTTTATCTTATCTGGTACATTGCCGCATCAAATCCGCTTCTGATTGCTGCCATGATAATGCCCGGCTTAACTACATTTCCGATTGGTATGAATGTTTTCGCGCACCACCTCAGAGCTTCTGAAGCCTCTTCTCTTGGCCTCATGCCGGCAGCTATAACGATGGCGTCACATTCAATCAGTCTTTCCTCGCCGCTTTGCATGTCTTTTACACATACTCCCTGCTCAGTAAAAGCAGTGCTGCAGGTATTACAAAGGACTTCTACTCCTTCCTTTGCTAGCTCCCATCTGTATGTACGGGAATATCTGATATTGGCATCCTGCGCAAAGTTTGGGGCCATTTCAAGAATTGTGACTTTTTTCCCTTCCCTTGCCATGTGAAGCGCGGTTTCAACGCCAACCAGTCCTCCGCCTACAACGACTATCTTGTCTCCATTTACGCCGCCTCTATCAGCATCCGCTGCCATCAGTACGTTTGGCAGGTCCTTTCCCGGGAACGGAGGCTTTACGGTATCAGCACCCATGGCAGAGATAATGACATCTGCCTGTTCTTTTTCAGCAATTTCAGGTGTAAGTGCTGTTTTCATGACCACTTTAACCGGAAGACTTTTTAGCTCTGCCTCAAGTGTTCTGATCAGCTGAAATACTTCTGATTTAAAGTCAACAAATTCCGCAAAGTTCAGGGCTCCGCCCAGCCTGTCTTCTTTCTCATAAAGAGTTACATCGTGCCCTTGGCGGCAGGCTGTAATGGCTGCCTGCATTCCCGCAGGACCTCCTCCTGCCACAAGAACCTTTTTAGGTTCAGGCTTAACAGCCCTGTCAAACTGCAGTTCATATTCCCGGCCAATCTCAGGGTTCAGCGAGCACCTTGCAGTTCCCCTTTCAAACCGTCCGGACTGGCAATTGGCACATCTAAGGCACTTCCTTACCTGGTCTTTTTTTCCTTCCATACCCTTAACGGCAATGTCCGGGTCCGCCAGCATCTGCCTGCCGAGGGCGAGCATGTCCACCTTTCCGGCAGCAATCGTCCTCTCCATGACATCCAGGTCACAGAATCCGCCGACAGTAGTTACAGGCTTTGTTACATGTCTTTTTATCTCTTCACCCAGATACAAGTTATGTCCCCTAGGCATGAATATCGTAGTCTGCATGATGTCCTGCTGGGCCGGGTACATATGGAAGCACTGGGAAATGTGGAATGAATCCACATACGGGTCCAGAAGCCCGGCTATCTTGCAGGCATCTTCCAATTCCAGGCCCTTTGCATCCGGATCAATTCCATCAAGGCTGTTGAAATAAGGATCCAGCCCGTCCCGTCCGTTCATTCGGATTTCTATAGGAAATCTTGGCCCTACAGCTTTGCGAATTCTTTCAAGGACCATTATGGCAAACCTCGTCCTGTTTTCTATGCTGCCGCCGTATTTATCTGTTCTGTGATTTGTATGCGGAGAGAAAAACTGTCCTATCAGCCACCCGTGTGCTGCATGGACCATGACCATGTCAAAGCCAGCCTTCTGGCATCTCTTCGCAGCTGCCGCGTAGGCATCTGCGATTTCGTCCATAAACTCTTCAGTCATTTCCTGGGAACGTACGATCACCGGGTTCACAGTCTGAAATCCAATGGTTACGTCCATTTCAGAAGGACCATACGGACGCTCCCCATTAATAAATTCAGGGTTACACACTATGCCTCCGTGGCTCAGCTCATATGAGGCTGCCGCACCGTATTTATGGATTTCCTCCGCACATCTGGTCAGACTTGGAAGGCATCTGTCTGTAAAGAGGTACACCTGGTTCGGATGGTCTTTTCCTGTAGGGTGAACAATGCCGTCACCTACAGTAACAAGGCTGGCACCTCCCTGGGCCTTTCTTGCATAATATGCAATATTATGAAGTGATAATGTTCCATCCGGTTCTATGTCATTCTGGGATGAAACTGACGCGACTATTCTGTTTTTAAGTGACAGAGATCCGATTTTGATTGGCTCAAAAAGGTGTGGATAGTATCTGTTCATGAAAAATCCTCCGCATTTGTTACGCTTATCATAGTCAGTGTAACTTTACGGAGGATTAATGTAAAATATTTATTTTCAATATTTTGATAATGTTATCTTTTTGTTGATAAGTTATTTTGTTATCAGATTTTTGATATAACTTTTTAAATTATTTTATAAACTCAACGTCTTTTCCCGTTTCAAAAGTCAAAAGAGTCAACTCTTTCCAGCAGTGCTTTAATCTTATCCATATAATAATCCCTTGCTGCTGCATCGGCTTCAGACAGATTGGTGCCTTTCTTATAGACACGTCTTACAAGGCGCACATAACAAAGAAGGGCTGCTTTATCTATAACGCTTTGAACATCCACATTTGCACCCTCAAAATAATGGGTCATGAATTCATCAAAAAATTTCAATGACGTTTCGTAGCTGAATCCCATGAATGACTCTATCATATTTGGGTCCAGTTCCCCGAAAGCCACATAGAACATATATACGCCGCAGAGCTCAACGATTGGATGGCACGTAGACAGTCTGTCCATGTCTATAAGCAAAGGTTCTCCCTGCTGCATCATGACATTTCCGCTGTGGAAATCTCCGTGGATCATTGTCTTAACCCTTGGCAGAGCATCCACCATGGCAGTGATCTTTGAAGTCAACTCCCGGTCCACATGGGCGATTCCTCCGTTTATCCAGGCATAAACCTCATCTGTATAATCAGGAAGGTCCATATTTCCGGCATCAGTCGTATGAATCTGTCTTGCAATGTCTGCCATCTGGTCGGCGTACAGTTCTGCCTCTTCCTGATTTCTGGCAACAAGCTCAGACATGGAAGCCGAATTTATCAGCTCAAACATTGAGCCATATTTATTACCAACCGTAACTATTCCAAAGGATATGGCTGTCGGTATGCCTGCCACAAATGCCATTCTGGCAAGGTAATTTTCCCTTTCGATCTCCTTATAGGTATTTTTCTCGTTATATACCTTAATGATCAGCTCGTCATCATACCTGTATACGGTTCCCTTGGCGCCCTTGCCGATGACTTTGCAGCCGTCTACGCTGAAACTTTTATACTTCTTATACTTTGCCTTTTCACTGGCAAATGTGCCGGGCCACACGCTGTTAATGTGTCTTATAAATTCCTTATAGGCACCTGTCTTATTAAGGTCCATTTCCAGGTATTCAGCCACAGTTTTATAGTACCAAAGCTGCAGCTTAGGATCCTTCTGATGGAATATCTGCCAGACGCTGTCGCCCCGCTCTGCCACAGTATTGGCGATAGAGCGCATATTGGCCAGCTTATCTGCCAGCCACAGCATTTTAACTCCGATGTCTGTGGTATTTTTAAGCTTTAGAAGGGACTCTTCCTTCCTGCGTTTCCAGGTAAGCGCTGGGTCAATGCCGGGAAGCTTATCTTCGGTTTCTGCCTCCACCAGATCGGCTATCCTGTCTCCGAACAGTTCCCTTATTTCCTCCAATGTGGCATCCGTATCCTCCACAGTATCATGGAGCAGTCCTGCAGAGATTACCTCCAGATCATCTGTCATTCCGGATATTATCTGGGCCACCTCCATTGGGTGCAGCATATAAGGGATGCCCCTCATCTTGCGGATCATGCCCTCATGCTTTTCCGTGGCATAGATTACAGCTTTTTCGAAAGTATTCATTTTTTACAGCCTTATTTTCCTGTCACAAAGTGCATCGCAGCGTTTGTCATGCGTAACGCTGATCAATGCTGTGCCATAATTTTTGTTTAAATATAACAGCACATCTATCAGATTTGCAAGGCTCTTATCATCCTGGCCTACCGTCGGCTCGTCCAGGAACAGTATCTTTGCCTGCCCTGGCGCCTGCAAATATTTCATCATCGCTTTTATGTATGTTATTCACTTCACTCATTCTTTTTCTCCTGCTTCTTTAAGCTTCTCTTATATTTCAGCATCTGAGTTACATGGCTCATGGCAAAGATCGGGTTACATGTCATCATCCTCGGACCCGAATATCTCATGACGGCCCTGATTTTTTCCTGGTACTCCGGCTTGTAACAATGTATTTTGCAGAATGAACAGAAATGCTTATCTTTCTTGAAAGGACATTTTTCCAGCCTGAACAGGGCGTAATCTGTCAGCTCCTGACATTCCTGACATATCTCACCCTTATGGGTTCCGTGATTGCCGTTACAATATTTGCTGATCATTACAGGGATCAGCTCCTTTTCTTTTTTCCATTTTTTGTACTCACAACCGACATACTTTTCTTCTTGGGTCTCAGCCGGTCCCACCTGGCTCTTAACACTTATGTCACTCATCTGCAAATACCCCCTTATCCATGTGATAAATCCGGCTGCAGATGCTTACCGTGGATTCCCTGTGTGATACCAGAATGATAGTGGCATCCTTTGAAGCTTCCTTCAGGCTCCTTAATATTATTCCCTCATTGATGGCATCTACGTTTGATGTTACCTCATCCAGCAAAATCAGCTGGGCTCCCGAAAGAAATGCCCTGGCCAGTCCTATCCGCTGCTTTTCGCCGGCACTTAATGAATCGCCAAGCAGTCCCACTTCAGTATCATATCCATCGGGAAGTGACATTATGAATGTGTCTATGGATGCCTTCCTGCAGGCTTCCCTGACTTCCTCCAGTCCGGCATCCGGCTTTGCAAATGTGATGTTTGCCAAAATCGTGTCATCAAAAAGATATGTATCCTGGCAGACCATGGTCACATTTTCATGCAGTGATGCGGTATTAATGTCCTTTAAATTTATGCCGTTATAGAGCACCTCTCCATTTCCCGGGTCATAAAATCTAAGAAGCATCTTAAGAAGCGTGCTCTTTCCGCAGCCGGATTCTCCCACCAGGCCTATGATGTCGCCCCTACTTACCTTAAGATTAATGTTTTTAAGTACTGCCTGTTCTGTCTGTTTACGATTATCCAGAGCTCCTTTATCTGTAATTCTGCCGTCGTCTTCATATCCGAATGTCAGGTTTTTAACTTCCAGACTTTCAAAAGTAAATTTCTGCCCCTCTTCATTTTCCCGAACCACAGGCTTTTCTTCCATGAAGTCCAGTATCCTGTCGCCTGATGCAAATGTCTGTGTCAGGTTTGATGGCAGCTGGGCCAGAGAAAGCACCGGTCCAAAGGATGAAAAACAAAGTACCAGGGCAACTATCATGTTTGGAATCTGAATAGTCCCTCCTGTTACCAGCACAACTCCCACCAGGAGAGAAATCAGTATGGTCAATGAAACCGCCAGGTTTGAAACTGCTCCCACGGATGCGCTCTTTATCTTTATTGAAACAGTCCTGCCGTTCATGAATGCACTCTGTCTGTCCAGCTCTGCTCCCCGCTGCTCCTGCTTATTGTTCATTACGATGTCGTTGATTCCTTTTACGCTGTCCAGAAAATATGATGAACTGTCCGCAAACTGGGCGCGGTATTCTACTCCATCCTTCCTCAGCATGCCGCTTGAAATAAACGGAATGGCAATTCCTATTACCAGGTAAGAAGCCAGGGCGATAAGTCCAAGCCATGGGCTTCCTATAACTGAAACAAGCACCACTACTGTCCCATCAACCAAAATGGCTATCAGTATCGGCGATATTGTATGGGCGTAGAAGACCTCCAGAGTCTCGATATCGGAGGTCAGCATGGCGATTATTGCGCCCTTTTGCTTTCCCTCCAGCTTTGCAGGGGCCAGTTTTCTTAAAGCTCCGAATATCTTGTCTCTTAAGTTTGCCAACAGCTTGAATGCAATGTAGTGATTGTTATATTGTTCCAGAAATCTCAGCAATCCTCTGGCCACGCCGGCTCCAATGGTCAGAGCAATCAACAGCCCCAGGGATGCATTCGTAAATTCCGGGTCTATTACCTTTGCAGCACACGTGGCACCGAGTGCCATTACTGCTATGGCGCAGGAATTTCCGAGATACCCCCCAAATACCGCAAAAATGATTATGTACTTAAGCTTCCCAAGGAGCCCTAAGAGTGAGACCATTATCCGAAGGCCTGAGCGTCTGTTCTTTTTCATGCTGCGCCTCCTTCTGTTCCCTCTTCAAGGGCCTTCTGTTCTTTGTAGAGTCTGTTGTACAGGCCACCGTTTTCCATCAGTTGCCCGTGGCTTCCCCTCTCAACAATTTTTCCTTCGTCCATTACATAAATGCAGTCTGCATTTATCACGTTCTTAAGCCTGTGGGATACCATGACCACTGTCTTTTCTTTTGCCAGCTCATAGATATTTTTCATCACAATTTCTTCAGAAACCGCATCAATGTTGGATGTGACTTCATCGAAGAAGTAGATTTCTTTCTCAGACGCCAGATTTACAGCCAGAGCCATTCTCTGCCTTTGACCTCCAGAGATATTTACCGAGCCCTCCTTAAGCACCAGGTCAAGCCCTCCGTTTTCCTTTACAAAACTTTCCAGATTCACCTTAGCCAGATACTCGTAAATCTTTTCGTCAGAAATATCCTCATTAGCCAGGTGGAAGTTATCCCTGATGGTGGCATTAAAAAGATACGTATTATAAGAGATCACCCCGGCATGGCGATAATAATCTTCCCTTGAAAGGCTCTTAAGTTCTTTCCCCCCGACCGATATCAGGCCATCTGTGTACTGTCTGACTCCCGAAAGCAGGGATATAATGGTGGACTTGCCGCAGCCGCTTTGCCCCACGATTGCAGCCAGGCTGCCTTTTTTCACCTCCATTGACACCCTGTCCAGTACCTGTCTTTTTCCATCATAGGAGAAGCTGACATTTTCCATCTTTATGTCAAATCCCGTGGTCATTTCTTCTCCCCATACCGGCTCAGGTGTATCAAGGAGTGTCAGGATTTTCTTTCCTGCTGTGGCACCGTTCATTGAAACATGGAAGGCAGAGCCCAAAGCCCTGAGAGGCAGGAAGAAATCCACGGCTACCAGTACAATAAACAAAAGCAGTGCCGGCATTTCCATGTTAAAAAGCGGATTGATGCCCATGCGGTTTGCCACCGCAATCCCTATGCCCAGTCCTGCTCCTCCATAGGCCACAAGGTCCATGATGGTGGTTGAGGCCAGCTGCATTGTCAGCACCTTCATTGTGATCTTTCTGAACTCCTCTGCCTCGCCGTTCATCTTCTCATGGTACATGCCGTCAGCGCTGAAAATCTTCAGCTCCTTCATTCCCGAAATATTGTCCAGGAATGCATCGCCCATTTTTGTGTACTGGCCCCAATACTTTGCAAATATCTTCTTGGCATATTTGCTGACAGCTATGATGCTGGCCGGGATCAGCGGCACGCAGCAGATCAGCACTATGGCCGACGGCTTGCAGATAAACATCAGCAGTGCGAAGAGAATGAAAGGCGAAATCACAGAATAGAAAAACTGTGGAATATAGGTTGAGTAATAGAGATCCAGCTGTTCAACTCCTTCTACTGCCACCTGGGTAAGCGAGCCAGAGACAGGTCATCAGTTTCCCTTACTCCCAGCCTTGCCACCTTGTCATATATCTTCTTTCTCAGCATTTCCTTTGCATTGGTTCCAAGCTTCGCGCCAAACCGGCCATTAAGCAGTGAAAGGACAAACCGTACTGCTGCCGCCGCCAATGCCAATATAAACGGAGCCGCATAATCGGTTACCTCTGTTTTACCAAGGAGCAGTTGGTTAACCAGAATACAGATTGAAAAAGTTATCACTATGTTGCTGACTGTGGAAAGAAGGTTACATATCACCATAAACACCACGTATTTTCGGTCAGCGTCAAGCAACTCGAGTAAACGCTTGTCAAACAATTCTAAATACCACCTTTAAATCAACTTTTTTCATTATTTGCAGCCTATTTAGCCGCTGATTTTTCTGATGCAAGGTTAGTTTTTGCTAACCTTCGTCAAAAAAAGAATAACGGTTTTTACCGTTATTGACCTCATTCTATCATCAAAAATTGTTAGCGTCAACTAACCATTTAAGAAAAAACAAGGATTCCGGGCTATCCCTGAATCCTTGTTAAAAAAAGCAAATATCAGTCAGCTGTTATTCAGCCGCTTCAGCCAGCCGGCTGTTCTTTGACTCTTTATATACCGTCCTTAATGTGAATATGATAAATACGATGTCAACAGCCATGGCCAGAATGAACAATACTATTCCGGCTATTGCGCTTCCGCTCAGAGCAGCAGCCGCAGTCTGAGCCGTATCAACAGATTCCGTCACGCCTGATACGCTTTCCTGAAGTATGAACAGTGCAAAATCATTAAAACCATGAACAAAGAACGGGACAATAAACGCAAGAATAAATTCCCTGACCATTCTGCCCTTTTCCCCGGCCTTTTTTGCCATGTGGCACTCATAAAGATGGGCACCCATGAAAAGCTGCAGAAATAAATGCAGACAGATAACACCGCGGATAATGCCGCCGACTATACCGGTTTCGCCATTCATTCCCAAAAATGTCTCAGTCAGTTCAAAACCGACCCCGGCTGCGCCAATGATAAAAATGTAGTCAATTTTTCTTATTGCTTTTGAAAAATGCAAAACTACTCTGCCGCAGACAAATTTAAGTACTTCTTCAATCAGAGCCGCAGAAATGAACGCATTAACAAGATGGAATGGAACTCCCGTAAGTCCTGAGGCTTTCACAGCATTATCAAACAGGAGCTGCAGCCCGATGCCGCCGCCACAGGCAACGATGGCACCGGCCAGAAGGCTGAAGAGATGCCATTTGAGAGACACCATTTCTTTCCTTCCCTGCTTAAGAAACGGCGGCAGCACCCACAGCACCACAAACCCCAGAAAAATCACCACGTTTAAAACAATAATCATAATTATTTCCCCCTATGATCTTATTTAACAAAATTATCTATCAGAAACTGTCTCTGCAGTCCGAATCATGGTATGCTGATTCCCAATCAATTAGATGTGTAGAGTTCGCCGACTTTCGTGGACAATGAACCTGCACCGCCTGTAAATGCTGCTCCATCCTTAACGGAGCCGTCTTCTCTTATGACTGCTGTATATACACGGCAATCCTTTACTGACTTATCATTGTTATACTTGGAGATGACACCTTCGTTCAGGTTCTGTACCTTGCCGTCGGTATTCATTATGTACTCCCAGTTTCCATTTACGGAAGATGGTGTGCCGTCTCCCGATATGCCGCAGATATGCATTATTGGAGATGAAACTCCGGAAAACTGCTGACGCGTATAGTAAATATAAAGTTCTTCTCCACCGTTGGTTCCGCTGGTCAGAGACGTTCCTGCACCATTTGCATCAAGCGCGGATTCGGCGGCCGCTTTGTACTCGACACCATTATACGTTATGGACTTCTGGTATGGCTGGCCTACAGTGCAGATAATGTCGTATATCGCGTACTTTAATGAAGTTTTCTTTTCTCTGGAACTCGGCATGTACTTCCTATAACCCAGATAAATGTACTCACCGCCGGCATTGTAGTTAAGATCCACATCCACTGCCTGTGTGCAGCCCTGGCTCAGGAGGTCTTCGAGGGCTGCTGTTTTGGTCTTTCCATGTCCTACAAAGAGAACCTCAATGTATCCGAGTTCCACGTCGAATGCTGCATGAACATAGTTCTTGTCTTTCAGGTCCGCTGCAAGAGATGCCTTTGTATCTCCGTCAACTGCTTTTGCTGTCAGTGCTGTTGAAGCGCCTTCAACGATAGGAACATCATCTATGGTTATGTCTGTGATAGGCACACCGTTGTTTGATGCAATTCCTGTTGTGTAGTACAGCCAGTACGCGCCGTTGCTGTCATCGATCTTTCCAAGCCTTTTTGTTCCGGCTCTTGTGTACTTAATGCCGTTTACAGTGATCTGCGAAGGTGCTGTACCGTCAGCAGGCTTATACTTGATGATTCCTGTGATGGCCGCACTTTGGTTGTCGGTTCTTGTAACACCGATGTAAGCACAGTTCCTTGTATAGCCGCTGGACTTGCCCATCAGGCTGTTTGACCTTGATTCTGCCAGGTTGGACAGTATTATCTCGTCGCTGCATGTTGCAAGGAGCTGAGCAAAGCACATGTCGTCGGCCTTCTTCCTTGTATCTTCCTTTTGTTCGTCACTCGAAGTCTTATAGCTGACTCCCATGAGTTCTTCAATGTCAAATGACACAACCGTGATCGTGGAAATGTACTGTTTCTTTGTTACTGTCTTTTCAATGTAAAGGTAGCAGGTCTGTCCCTTGTTGCTTTCGTTCGGACAGTCAAGACCGATATTATAGGCTGAACCATAGTAAGGGGTCTTCAGGTCCTGTACAGATT
>R11__coassemble_1055_pt1 | contig 16408 bp, 18 predicted proteins | sample R11__metabat2_high_PE_009 | metagenome-assembled genome bin R11
CTGTATCACAGATACTTCGAGGATTACAGTGAGAAAACCGTAAAAAAAGCCAACGGCCGGTCAAAGATTGTCCGTGAATATGTGGGAAAATATTACACCCGCGACTGTTCCGACGGACTTTGGGTTGCCTGGAAGCTTATTTATATTGCACTCTTTCTGGCCGGAACTGCGCTCTATGTGCTTGGAATGATCCGCACCGTCGGAGTAAACAGTGCAATTTACACAGCCCTTCCCGGGCTTTTAAGTGCCATACCTGTGGTCATTCTTTTTGCCACGCTGTGCTCATGCACCGTAACAGAGCGTAATCTGACCAAATATGGATACAAGCTCTATCTTAAGCTTACCAGATGGTGTCTTTTTACCGGCGGCGTTATTGCCATCTACGGTGTAGGAACCATTATTTACATGATACTTAACCCCGGCACAGTCCGTGAAACCATAGTGTCAACGCTGCTTGCTTTCGGTGCAGTCATCGTTTACGCCATAATAGCCGTTATTGAACACCTGACTGTCTACAACGAAACCGCCAACAAACGCACACCGGATGATGACAGCATCGTCATTTCCTGATATTTTGAATTTGGTTTTTAAGGAGCTTTTAAATTGCTAGCAGATAAAAAGAACTTAATCTTCGTAATTGCCATTTTCGTAGGCGTAACAATCTTTTTTATAGTCCGGGGCGGATCTACAGGCATCTCATTTGACCTTTCGGACGAAACCATGACCATGTCTTATTCAGACAAATACAGCTTTTCTGTATCTGTAAAAGACATCGAAAGCATTTCGCTTACCGAGGACATCGACCTTGGAGAATGCCTTACCGGAGAAGCCGGAAAGAAATATTCTTACGGAACCTGGGAAAATACACAATACGGCCAGTACCAGCTTTGCTCCCTGACCAAGCTCACCACCTATGTTGTAATTGAGGATAACGCAGGCACCTATTACGTCTTCAACACTGAAAATGCTGACACCACCACCGAACTTTGCGACGCCCTGAACCGCTACAGGGACGGCCTGAGCGAATGATGCCATTGCCTGTCCACCCAAGCAATAAAGATAAAAAGTTTGCTTAAGATACAATCAGCATAAAGTTCTTAGCGAAATAGCATATGAATAGCCCCTCACGAGGACTGTCTGAGGGCACTTGCATCAACGAGCGTTTCAAAGCAAGTGCCCGAGTTCCGCACACTAGGAGCACTTGGCAAGCGTTAGCGAGCCTTAGTGCGAGTGCGTACACAGTAGTGAGGGGCTTGTTTATTCATATGCGTATTGAGGTTATAAGCAAGGCACTTGCTGAGGACAAGACGCAGTCGCAGTCCGAAGCTTAGTGGCTGCTTATGCAAAGCAGAACTTTATAGCGTATCTAAGCAAACTTTTTATTTTGTGCTTGGGCAGGCAACCATGTGGTTACCTGCTCGGGTAAAACCTGAGAGCGGAAGGTGACACGGCGTCAAACTTCTTGCCGGTGTACTCCAGCGTGCCGTCCGGATTGATGCTGAACAATGTGATGTCGCCGGATACCATGTTGCCTGAAAGCAGGAAGCGTCTGTCAGGTGAAAAGGCGATTCCCCTAGGCAGGTTGCCTTCACTGTTGATGATCTGCTTAAATGTCGGCATTCCCTCATCATCAAGTGTAAATACGGTGATGCTGTTGATGCCGCAGGTAGTTACATAAAGTGCGTGTCCGTCAGGATGAATCTGAATGTCCTGGGCTCCTACCGGCTTTCCGTCTACCATTCCGTAGTCCTTGTCGCAGGCATCTACACTTGTAATGTGCTTCAAAGTTCCGGCATCGCTGTCATATGTAAATACGTTTACTTCCCCAGAAAACTCGCTGTTTGCGTAAAGGATTTTCTTTGTTGGATGGAAGGCTGCATAACGTGGAAAGCTTCTCCACGTTGCCTCAAATGTATCAGTAGCTAAGAGTTTCCCTTCTTCGCTGAGCTTGAAAGCGTATATCTTATCCATTCCCTTATCACAGGTAATGAACATTTTGCCATCCGGACTCATCTGGATCGCGTGAAGTCTTGAAATCATCTCTGTCAGCTGGATATGACCTGAAACAGGATCTACCATTACCATGTGCCGGTCATCTATCTTGCTGGTGCAAGGCCATGTCAGATAATCTATGGCATCTCCGATGCTGCCGTCTTCATTTATTTTGAAAACTACTACTGCTCCGTCATCGAAAAGCACCTGGTTTGACAATGTGCCATCTTCATTTCTGACGATTTTCGTTACATGCCATGGGTCTGCACAGTGACAGGCCATGATATACTTACCGGTTATGTCCTTACAAAGATAAGATGGCTCCGGGCAAAGGGAATCTCTCTCGTTTATCAGGGTCAGTTTTCCTGTTTCCTCATCTATTTTGTACGCAAGAAGCTGACCGCCCCCGCCATACTCATTCGGACGGTCTCCGCATTCATTCACGCTGTACAGGATTTTCTTTTCTTCATCCAGGCACAGCTGGCCTGCTGCGGTATCCTGGCGGACGTTTTCTACCAGCTCTATATCTCCGGTCTCATCATCATATGTAAAGAGTGATACACCTTTAGGTGCAGGGTGGAATCCCCAGTTTCCGACATATAAAAATCTTTTCATTACTTTCTCCTTGAATTTTAAGATTCAAAGGCTGCCGCACAGCGTTTTAATAAATATTGGTGGGGATGCGAGGAATATTCCCTCAAAAACAATAAGTGAAAGCGTTTTTGAGGGAATATCTGAAGCGAGGTTCACCACCAATATTATCAGATATCAATGCGGCAGCCCTTAACCATCAGTCTGCATCGTTTGGAAGCACACTGTACTCGTCATAAAGATCATCAATATAATCGCAAAGGTGCTGCCACTCTATAAGTGTGTGATAAGCAACTTTCTTAAGATAAGCCTCATCACATGGAGTTTTCTCCACGCGGACTATCTTGCCGTTTTCCGGTCTCCAGCCAATCCACTCTACGCTTCTTCTTTCAAAGCCTCCGTCCGGATGGCGGCGGATCTGTCCAAAGCAAAGGTGTGCACCTTCGAAATCGAAGGTTTCAAACTCGGCCATTTCACCGATTCCGCACCTGTCCATGATTTCCTGTGTCAGGCCATAGTCCTTCAGATTGTATGGATGGCGGATGGTGTCATACTGACGGTCCCCTTCTCCCAGATCAAGGCTTTCTGTTGTGTGGATTCCCTCACTCTTATTCTTCCAGTTGATGAAGTAATGATCCCAGTGGTCTGCAGGATTCCACATCTTGTAACGTATGTTTCCTGTTCCCTCAGGCTGGCTCTTACAGTGGAAATTCTGCCAGTTCAGATACCAGAAGATTTTCTTTACGTCCAGATCCTTTGGAAATCTCATGTATGTAGCGATATATCCTGATCCGTCAGGGAACATGCAGTATGCATTTTCTCTGTCCATGTACTCGCCTACAGGTTTGAACCACTCCAGAAAATGCTGGGCATCTGGTACTGTCTTATAATCGATAGGATCTCCGAAGATCTCATCTTTCACTTCCTGTGAAAGATCCCGCATCGGATAGTTATAAAAATATTTTGAAATTGGCATTGCCTTCTCTTCAGGACAAAGTTCCTGCATTGTTGTGTAGCTCATACAAAACTCCCTTCATATCAGTTATTGGTGTAAACTCATCAATTTTCCATTGATTATGCAATCAGTATATCAGCTTTTAATTTTTAAAATGTTATGCAAATGTCAAAAATGTCAAAAGTTGGGGCACCGGAAAATACGGCACCCCAACTTTTTAAATCGTTTATTTTCTTTGGCCGCGAAAATTTCGCTTAAGCCGCATGAATTTTACCAGAATGAAGCAGGTGTTGTAAGATCGATGGCTCTCTTAGGGCAATCCATCCAGCAAATACCGCAATGCCAGCATTCTTCAGCATAAGTTACAACAGGCTTGCTGCCTGGAGCATCATCACATGTGAAAACGTCCATTGGGCAGTCGTTGTAGCACATCTTGCAACCGATGCACTTTTCATGATCAATTCTAATAGACATCAGCTCTTACCTCCTTAAAACATCTTGTACAGCTTTGGTGCTGTCTTGAACTCTTCCTTGAGCTTAGGAGCAGCCTTGATCTCTGCTACAGGCTTGCCATCAACATTCTTGATGTATGTAAGCTTTCCTGTACGCTCAGGGTCCTGCTGCTGATGATCAGCACGGTTGAAGAATCCTCTGGTCTCTTCTCTTGCCATGCAGGCTGTCATGATGATCTCAGACATGTCTGCGATGTCACGTGCCTCAAGGGCTCTCATAAGGTAATGAGCATTTTCTGCATAAAGCTTGCCTTCAAACTCTTTTCTGAGGGAAGCAAGACGACGAAGTCCGGCTGTAAGCTTTCCTTCAGACTTGAAGATACCGATGTATCTCTCGTTGTACTCACGGATTGAGCACTCGTACTCGATTGGGCTGACACCTGTCTCAGGGTCCTGTGCAAGAGGTGCAGTGATGATATCAACATCAGCCTGTACCTGAGCATCATCAAGAGTGATCTCACCAACAGAGTTAATGTAATCTACCATAAGATCGCCAACAGCATAACCTGTTACCATTGCTGACATAACGGCACCAACACATGATGCAGCATCACCGATGGCAAAGATACCAGGTACTGTTGTCATGAAGTTTTCATCGATTGAAAGACCAGGCATCTGTACCGCTGAAGCATCTGGTGGGTATGGCTTATCTCTTGGCACTTCGAAACGATGTGTCTTAGGGTTAAATCCATGCTCTCCGCACATCTTAAGGTTTACAAATCCCTCATCGATATAGTTAACTTCGAGTTCTTTCATCATTACATCAGGGATATGGTCGAATCCACGGTAGATAGGTGTCTTACCCATCTCATCGAGAGTTCTGAACATCTTCTTAGAAAGCTCGTTAGGGTTCTTTGTATAAAGATCCTCGCCGTCCCATGTATACTCATGGATCTTAAGAGGACGAACACCGATCAGACATCCACGTGTGATACATGTGTAATCCATATGCGGAACTGATCCTTCGTTCATATCCATGTTACAAAGCTCAGCACCTACTCTCCATGCTGCTACGTAGTCGCCTGAGATAGCAGATGGGCAGTGATGATACTTATACTTGTAAGTATGTGTAGGCATTTCAGGATTGTACTGACGGCAGATAGAACCTGTAGCCAGAACAACAGCCTTAGCCTTGATAACATATACGTCAGGCTTACGTGTTCCGACAGCTGTAACACCAACTGCCTTTCCATTCTCTGTAAGAATGTCGACCATCATGCAGCGGTCCATGATCTTAGCTCCGCTCTTCTTAACCTGTGCAGCAAGCTGTGGCTTCAGGTCAAGTCCGTTGAAACGGATAGATCTTCCTGCATAAGCGCCGCCGGCACCTGCCCAAAGATACTCACCGTCATACCACTTAAGGTTATAGAACTGAGTAAGTTTGTTGAGAGCCCACTCTTCTCTCTCCCACAGACGGAAGATTACGTTCTCGTTTGCCAGATCCGGCTCTCTGTAATAACGGTCATATGAAACCTGTGATGATGCAATAGCTGACTGAACATCATCAAGAGTTCCAAGTGAATGAATAAGGTCGATACCACGTCCTGCTGATCCTGACCATTTGATTCCGGCCTTATCAAGGATGATGACATCAAGTCCCTGTTCTCTTGCTTCGATTGCTGCGCAGCATCCTGCAGGACCGGCACCGCAAATAACAACGTCACAGCTAAGCTCTGTAGCTGTCTCTTTCCAATTTGCCATTAGTGCTTACCTCCTTCCGGTCTTCCAGCAGGCTTGTCCTCGATCTGTCTAAGGAGACTGTGAGGTGCATGCTCTTTAATGTCATTCTGCTGCCATTCCTGTGCTGAGTAGAAAAGTTCCTCATCACGCCATGGAAGCTCAAGTGCATACTTAGGTACTACAACTTTGCTTGCAGCTAAAATACTGCAGTCATGTTCCTCAGCATATTCCTCAATCTGCGCAAGAAGAGGGAATTTGAATTTCTCCTCGCTGTGCGGATCGGTGCTAAGAGGTACTGGTGCAAATTTCATTGTGAATTCCTCCTACGTTTTCTAATCAATAAATTAACTCTTATAATTTTCACATCCCGAATTTCTTACGGAACTCTGTCAGGCCGAACAGTCTGTCAGCGTTGCCGCCAAGGATGAGATCCTTCTCTTCCTGAGTAATGTCAAGGCTTCTGATGAAGTTAGGTCCCTCGTAAGACCACTCCTTCTTGATTGGCATTGATGATCCGTAAAGGATATGATCAGCTCCCATTGCCTTGATAGCAAATTCCATTGTGTTCTTGCCCCATGGTGTAGCATGGCACATGTCAAGGTAGATGTTGTTCTTAACAACTGTATCGAAGTGCTTGCCCATACGAGGATCGCGTACACGCTGCATTTCCTCTTTGTACTTACCTGTTGTATGAGCTCCAACGTTCATCATGTCGATGAATGAGAAGAAGCCGCCGCCCATGTAGCTGTGAACGATCTTAAGATCAGGAAGCTCTTCGAAGAGGTCTGAGAAGATGTTTCTTGTGATACATGTCATCTGAGCGAAGCATCTTCCAAGGAGACGACGTGTCTTATCCTTCTGGTAGATGTTCTGGTAAGCATCTGGAAGCGGAGTATGATGAACAACGATTGGCACACCGAGTTCAGCGATCTTTCTAAGGTGTGGTCTGAAGCACTCTTCATCCATATGCTTTGATCCGTAATGTGCTGCCATCTCAACACCTACGCAGCCCAGTTCCTTTACGCAGCGCTCAAGCTCTTTGATAGACTCTTTGTCGCCCCATGGTGTAACCATTGCAAGTGGAGCAAAGCGGCCTGGGTAACGCTCAACTGTCTGATGCATTCTGTCGTTCATTCTCTTGCACTCTTCAAGAGTCATCCACTCTTCAAGGCAAGGGATACGGAGAACGCCCATGTCAACACCGATCTCATCAAGCATTTCTACTCTCTTCTTGAAGTTAACATCAAGATCTGTGTAGTTAAGGTTCTGGTATCCAACCGGCTGCTCAACAACTACCTGTTTAGCTTCTGAACCAGGGATGTTTGTAAGGTAACAAGCAAGATTTTCATTTCTGTTTGGAATACGCATTACCTCTTCAAGTAAATCTTCATCATCGAACATGCCTTCAGGCATCCAATGCATGTTATTATCAACAACTAAGCTCATGGTTTTAACCCTCCTAAAAATTAATTGTTATTGATTCAAAATTAATACCATCGGAAAATCCTTTTTCCGACAAGTGCATTTTTTCACATTAAGTATGTTAAATCAAATCAACTTATATTCAGATTATTTCTAAAAAGGAAATAATAAATTCAAAATTTTGTAACCAATTTTATAAAAATCCCCATTTTATGGGATTTATTGCTGTGATTCAGATTAAAATCACTGATTGTTTTCTTATATATGTTTAATCATTAAATAGAAATTTTCAATTGTTTCCGGACATGCTTTCGTGATATATTGCTTTTTAGATGGTGACCTTTTTTAATAAAGTTGGAGAAAAAGATGGTTAAAGATTTTAAAGATATAAGAGAATTTATAGTTCTGGCCGAAATATGCAACTACCAGGAAGCATCAGAGAGGCTCTACATCTCTCCATCAACTCTTTCAAAGCACATCATGGCTCTGGAAGACACCCTGGGAGTTCATCTTTTTGACAGGACAACACGCAGTGTTACACTCACAAAATACGGGAAGACATTCTACAAGTACGCCCAGGAAATGATCCGGATATATGACGAATGCAGTAATGAGCTTAATGAGCTTCGTGTTGATTCCGACCATAGGATCTGTGTCGGTTTTCTTTCACGTCTTGAACAGTGCGGTATTATCGAGGTGCTTACGGACTTTCCTGTAAACTACCAGGGCATCACCCTGGACATGGCAGCCAGCAATAATCCTTTGGAGCTCCTAAAAGAACAGAAATGTCAATTTGTATTTGATTCGGATAACTATCCAAAAGACAATGAAATAGAAAGCATTCTGTATAAAAAAGACTCCCTTGTGGCAGTTCTGCCTCTCGACCACCCATTTGCAGGCATGGATGGTCTGAAACTGGAGCAGCTGCGAAACGAGCGTTTTATCATTCACAGCGACGCTGCAGCAATCGAAGGCGGCGTGGACATAATGAAGCTGTGTGAAAATGCCGGTTTTAAACCTGAAGTTTCCATGTCTGCCAGCTATACTTCCACCATAGTCAAGCTGGTACGTCAGGGGCAGGGAGTTTCCGTTCTTAACAAAATGAACGTGCCTTCAACCATCCTTTCTACAGTAGCGGTGGTTCCTATCCAGCCGGAGGTTCCGTATTATATTTATCTGCTGTATCTGAAAAAGTCCAAGAAAACTCCCGCCTTCAGCCGATTTTTGGATTATATAAAGGGTCTGAAAGAGTAATCACTCTCACCGGGCCATCAAAATTCTTCTATACATAAAACTATACATAAAACGGGGCCAGCCTTACGGCTGACCCCGCATTTTTAATCATTCAGATTTGTTTTACTTATAATCAGCTGCAAGCTGCTCGAAGAACGGCAGAGCCCTCTCTATGGTATCCTTTGCCACGCAATAAGCAATACGCACATATCCAGGGCAGCAGAAAGCCGAGCCCGGAGATACAAGGATGTGATACTTGTCCTTAGCATAGTTAGAAAACTCTGTATCATTTTCAATAGGAGTCTTCATGAACAGATAGAACGCTCCACTCGGCTTAACAAACTCGAAGCCGGCCTTAGCCAGACCCTCCTGCAGAATTTTCCTGTTTTCATCATAAACACTGACATCAGTGGTCTGGTCGAGCACCTTTACAATTGCTTTCTGCTGAAGTGAAGGAGCATTAACACATCCAATTACACGGATGGCAATTCCAAGGCCTGTACTGATACGGTCAGCCTCGTCTGCCTCTGGAGACACAGCCACATAACCGATACGCTCTCCAGGAAGTGACAATGACTTACTGAATGAGTACGCCATAATGGTATTCTTATAATAGTCTCCTACGAAAGGAACTTCTACTCCATCATAAACCAGTTCTCTGTATGGTTCGTCTGTGATGATATATATTGCATGACCATATTCTTTCTGGGCATCTTCAAGTACTGAAGCCAGTGTTTTAATGGTTTCGGCATCATATACAACGCCTGTAGGATTATTAGGATTGTTGATGATGACTGCCTTTGTTTTTTCTGTCAGAGTCTTTCTGAAGGCTTCAGCATCCGGCATGAATGTCGGAGGATTGGCAGGTACAACTGTTGTTACTCCGCCGAAGTTAGAAATATAATTTCCGTATTCCAGGAAGTAAGGTGCAAAAACTGCCACTTCATCGCCCGGATCGATGAGAATCTTCATAACAGCGACAATGGCATTTGCGGCACCAACTGTCATGGCTATGTTTGCAGCACTGTATTTGCTTCCGAAACGGCTATTCAAATTATCAGCGATTGCCTGACGGGTCTCCTCATATCCGGCATTGCTCATGTAGCTGTGAAGGCTGAATGAATCGTTTTCATCCACGACCTGCTTAAGTGCCTCGTTAAAAGCCTCCGGTGCAGGTACGCTTGGATTGCCCAGGCTGAAATCATAAACATTTTCCTTGCCATACTTTTTTGCCATCTGTTTTCCTTCCTCGAACATGATCCTGAGGACAGAACCACCTGCAAGGAGTTTTTCCATTTGTGCTGATATAGCGCTCATAATAAACCTCTTTTCTGCTGCAGCGCGCAGCCTTTATAATTTCAAGTTGTGATATTAACGTTTTTTTATTATAATGTCGTAGACATCATTTTTAATTCGAAGCCTGCTTCGGATTATGTTTTGTTCGGAGGATAAGCAATGAGAAAAAATCTTGCGATCATAATCTGCATATGCCTATGTACTGTGTGCCTGGGTGCATGCGGCAAGTCAAATGAATCTGCCATAGAAACCGCCGCTGCCGGAGGAGCCGGTACTTCAACCGAGAGTATTTCAGCCGAAAGCGCTGAGACCACCGCAGCATCGGCTGCAGCTTCAAGCGATATTGACATTTCCCTTATCGGTGATTGGCAGGAAAGCATATTTGACTCCGGATTCATTTTCAATGAAGACGGAACCGGAACCGATACATTCTGGGATCTTACCTTCACATACAGCTGTGAAAACGGAGAGGTCCTGATAGTTTATGACTCAGACAGTTACGGAGCTTCAAAATATACCTATTCCGTATCCGGGGATACCCTTTCCATGACACGTATTGACGAGGAAGAAACCTCTACCTTCACATACACCAAAGCAGATTGATTTTTCTGATTTCTATCCGCCGGCGGCATACACCGCCGGCTTTTTAACTACTTTGCTGCGTCTGCAACTTCCTTGTAAAGGTCCCTTCCGCCTGCATCACAGATAACTATGCACGGAAAATCCTCTACATACATTTCCCTTATTGCTTCAGTTCCCAGGTCATCATAAGCAATGACCTTGGATTTTCTGATCCTGTCAGAAAGCAGCGCTCCCGCTCCGCCCACGGCTGCAAGATAAACCGCCTTATTCTTAACAATTGACTCTTTAACCGCATCGCTTCTCTTGCCTTTTCCGATCATTCCCTTAAGACCAAGGTCCAACAGGGTCGGCGTATATTTATCCATTCTTGAAGAAGTGGTAGGACCTGAACTTCCGATAACTCTTCCTTCTCTCGGAGGTGTCGGTCCGAGATAATATATCACACAGTTTTCAATAGGCAGCGGCAGTTCCTTGCCTTCAAGAGCCGCTTCATACAATCTTTTATGGGCTGCATCCCTTGCCGAGTAAATTGTTCCGGTAATATATACCATGTCACCAGCCTGAAGGCCTGTGGTAACATCCTCGGTAAATGGTGTTGTAAGCTTTATTTCTCTCATGATACCCCTCCTTCACCTTAAATTTCTGTGCTGATATGTCTGTTGACATGACAGCAAATGTTGATTCCTACCGGAAGTCCGGCAATGTGGGTCGCATAAGTCTCAATATTTACAGCAAACGCTGTATTGACTCCGCCAAGTCCGCCAGGTCCAAGACCAAGTTTGTTGATCCTTGTCAGAATTTCTTCTTCCATTTTTGCAATGTGTTCCTTGTCGCTGTGCTGGCCCACAGGGCGTGTCAGAGCCTTCTTGGCCATCAGGGCACATTTTTCAAATGTTCCTCCGATACCAACTCCTACAAACATAGTAGACAGGCGTTAGGACCTGCATCTCTTACAGCAGCCACAACGGCATCTATAACTCCCTGCTCTCCGTCAGCAGGTTTCAGCATGTTGACACGACTCATGTTCTCACTTCCGAATCCCTTTGGAGCAAGAGTAATCTTAACCTTATCCCCAGGTACAATGCTGTAGTGAATGACCGCAGGTGTATTATCACCGGTGTTTTTTCTTATCAGCGGATCTGACACAACAGATTTACGAAGATAGCCTTCAGAATATCCTTTTCTTACGCCTTCATTAACGGCAGTTTCGATGTCTCCGCCTACCAGGTGGACTTCCTGCCCTACTTCCAGAAATACAACAGCCATTCCTGTATCCTGACATATAGGGACCATGTTCTTCTTAGCCAATGCCAGATTTTCCTGAAGCTGGCCAAGGATTCTCTGCCCCAACGGATTGGTTTCCTTTATGGCAGCATTTGCATATGCCTCTTTCATGTCGCATGACAATTCATGATTTATATCAATACACATGCGGCTGATTTCTTCACTTATCCTGGATACTTCTACATCTCTCATGCGAATCCTCCCAAAATTGTGTTTTTTATAACAACAAGCCCCGACTCAAACAGCCGGGGCCTTACAATTAACGTAATCTATCAAGCAGGCTGACCTTAGGCTCACCTTTTTTATTCTTCTTTGGTTCCGGAACCGGTCCTCTGACCCTCTTAGCGGAAACAACATACATTCCCGCAACCATGGCCTTTACTTCCTGCTTAGGAAGCAATGTCTTGTATACTGAAGGCTCACACATAAGGTTCATTACTCTGTTGGCAACCTTAACCTTAAGAATAGGAACCTTTCCCAGACGGGCAAGCTTCGGTGTGGCATCATACATTGCCTTCGGCATTCCAGCATCCTTTATGCGGAGCTTTTTCATGTCAATGATATAGAAACTCATCGGCTGTGCCTGTCTCTTTATCTCTTCTTCCTGTGCTTCCTGTTTCTTCTGATTTCTTCTTCCCAGAAGATACAGTACCAGCAATACGATAACTATCGCTACAAGCACAGCTAATACTATTATCAACCATGTCGGCATATCAAAATCCTTCCTCTCATCTGCTCTGTGTAAAATATGCACTAGGACATTTTATCATTGCTGTACATAAAATACAAATCAAACTTATTCCATTTTTTCAATAGTATTGATAATGAATTTTTCCTGCAGTTCAATGTGTTTTTCAACCTCTTTTCCTGCAAGTCTTGCATTTCTGGTTGCAATGGCATCTATTATCCTGTCATGCTCTTCCACAAGGACTTCCCTGTTCTTCAGTTCCTTAATGAACTCAAGTCTGTAGCGGTAAAGATGCTCCTTTATCTGATCCAGCATGTTCTGAAGATGGTTATTGGCCGCAAGTTCAGTTATCCTCTCATGGAATGCCACATCCTGTTCAGTCATGAGATTGACATCATCATCGCTTACAGCACGGCGCATTATATTATTGATCTCTCTCAGTTCCTCAACATCCTCTTCAGTGGCTTTGCTCGCCACAAGCTGGCAGGCAAGACTTTCAAGAGCCTTCCTTATCTCCAGCAGTTCCTTCATTGTCTGAAGGTTAATAGGAGCCACAACTGCTCCTCTTCTGGCATTCATTATGACCAGACCCTCTCCCTGGAGTTTCCTTATGGCCTCTCTGACCGGCGTACGGCTTACGCCCATGGTATTTGCCAGTTTTATCTCCATCAGTCTGTCTCCAGGTTTCAGCTGACCTGTTATTATGGCTTCTCTAAGCTTTTGAAAAACAATATCCCTTAAAGGAATGTAATCCTCTGTAACTTCTCTGATCTCTAACATTACTTCTCCTGCCTTATAAATTCTGTAAGGAAGCTCTTTCCCAGTTCAGGCTTTCCTTTAAAATATTCAAATGCCAATTGTGCTTTGGACGCATCCTCAAATAAACCGAATACCGTTGGCCCAGATCCTGTCATCATGCTTCCCAGGCACCCAAGTTCCAGCATTTTTTCTTTTATCTGGGTTATTATTTCGTACTGCGGCTCAGTCACCAGTTCCAGGATATTCCCCATTGCACCGGCAAGGGACTGAATATCTTTGTCTTTAATGGTACAGATAAGTCTGTCCACATCCGGATGAGCTGCGCATTTTAGTTCATCCAAACTTGAGTATACTTTGGCCGTGGATACTTCAAACGGTGGATTTGCCACCAGAACCGCACATTCCGGAGCATCCTCAAGCTTTGTCAGAACTTCGCCTATGCCTTCGGAAAGATAAGTTCCACGCCTCAGACAAAATGGAACATCAGCGCCCAGCTTTACTGCAATATCATCCATTTCTTCCTGACTCATACCAAGTTCAAAAAGTTCATTCATCCCCAGTATAACTGCTGCCGCATCTGTAGAGCCGCCCGCCATGCCGGCAGCCATAGGGATGTTTTTCTCGATATGAATACCGACCTTTGCATTAAGTCCCTTCGCCTGTATAACCTTTTTACATGCCTTCCATGCAATGTTAGACTCTCCAAGCGGAACCTTTGGATTGCTGCATGTAAGTGATATGTTTTCACTCTGACCGTCAACTTTCCGCAGGGTTACCCTGTCATGTATGCCGACTGTCTGCATTACCATTTTAACCAGGTGATATCCATCGTCCCTTTTTCCGGTAACATCCAATGCCAGATTTATTTTTGAATATGCATCAAGCGTGATCTCATTCATACCCATATTCCAATACTCTGACCAAGAGGCAGCCAATGCCTCTTGTTTCGATTTTGTACAAATAAGTATACAATCCCCGTACAGATTGTGCAAGTATTAATACAATTTTTATGCTAAGTTTATTTTAAGGGTCTCTTCCTATAATAATGTGGTAGAATGATTTATATTGAAAATCATTACCAAGAGGTGCAGATATGAAATTATTATACGCAGAAGACGAAGTAAGCATGTCAGAAGCCGTTGTAGACATTCTGACATATCATAAATATACAGTCGATGCTGTTTATGACGGCGAAGAAGCTTTGAGTTATGCCGAAATGGAGCAATATGACGGTATTATTCTGGACATAATGATGCCAAAAATGAGCGGTTTGGAGGTCCTTAAAAAAATCCGTGCGGCAGGAAATAATACTCCGGTACTTCTCCTTACCGCAAAAGCCGAAGTCGAAGACCGTATCGAAGGTCTCGACCTTGGAGCAGACGACTACCTGCCAAAGCCTTTTGCCATGGGAGAACTTTTAGCCCGTGTCAGGGCAATGCTGCGCCGCCGTGAAAACTTCACCCCTGATATCCTGACATACGGAAACGTTTCCCTGAACACAGCATCCTACGAACTCAGCGTAGGCAGCGAATCGGTAATACTGCCTAAACTTGAGTACCAGCTGATGGAGCTTTTAATGCTTAACACAAACATATTCCTTGGTTCGGAAGACATTCTTGTAAAGCTATGGGGCTATGACAGCGAATCAGACCTCGGCATAGTGTGGGTATATATTTCATATCTCAGAAAGCGGCTGAGTCAGATGAATGCCAATATTTCCATCAAAGTAAAGCGCAACATCGGCTACAAGCTTGATCTGCTGGATAATTAACATGCCGCCTCAAAATAACGATTCGGAGGAATCACCATGGTTCGTACTCTCCAGAAAAAATTCATAAAAGCATCCATGCTGGCCATATCAGCCCTCATACTGGTAATATTCATAGCCATCAATATTTACAGTATTATTTCAGCCACTTCCACAATGAATTCCACAATGGACCTTCTTGCCCGTTACGACGGTCAGAGAAGCAACATAAACAATCATGCCGGGCAGGCAGATCTTCCGGGCAGCCGCAGACAGGATTTCGACCTGCCTCTTTCGGATGGTACCGGTCAGTCCGAAGACCAGGCGCTTTCCGGGGACCCGTCCGACGTAGAGTCTACAGAAGACGGGTATGACAGTTCTCCTGATCAGACCCCTTCAGAAAATGCCGATCAGGAAGAAACCTTCGGCAAACATGAAGATACTGAAGGCAAAGGTCCCCGTGAAAATTCAGATGAGGCCGAAAGCTTTGTGGAAGAATTCATGGGAGGACGTGATGTCATAACCAAAACAGACGAAGATACATTCCTGACATCTTCATACTTTACTGTAAAATTCAACAGTGACGGAGAAGCTACATACGTCGGTATTGATCAGATTGCATCGATCACAGAAGATAACGCTATAGCCATTGCCGAGGAAGTCTACTCACGTACGAAAAACTCCGGCTCAATCGGTGCATATATATACCGTGTTGTTGAAAATGATGCCAATGGCGAATACACGGTAATACTTCTTGACACATCAGAGGAACGTTCTGCGGTTTTGCGTATGTTTCTGATCTCACTTGGCATAAGTGCCGCAGCCTGGCTTATTATGTATGCCCTTATCAGATTTCTGTCCAAAAAGGCCATACGCCCAATAGCAGAAAATATCACAAGACAGAAACAGTTTGTGACCAATGCAGGGCACGAGCTTAAGACTCCGCTGGCCATTATCCAGTCCAACACGGAAGCCATGGAACTGTTCAACGGGGAGAACAAATGGAGCCGCAACATAAAGGCTCAGGTTTCAAGGCTTAGCCTTCTCACCCAGAATCTACTGACCCTTTCCAGGATGGATGAAAGTGCCGATTCCATGGTAATGGAAGACCTTAACATAAGTGAAATGGCAAGCGAGCACTATACAACATTTGCAAATTCATTCAGTCAGAAGAGTGTAACATGCGAAAGCCATGTGCAGCCTGACATTCACTATAAGGGAGACCGTTCCCAGATCACGCAGCTGTTTAATCTGCTGTTTGACAATGCTGTCAAGTACACAAATGAAGGCGGCCATATGGAAATCTCTCTTGTAAAAAAAGGCACCAAGCCAATCCTGGTCATGAAAAATACGTGTGCCGAACTTCCTGAATGTCCGCCGGATAAGCTGTTCGACCGTTTCTACAGAAGCGACGAATCCCATTCCCAGAAGACCGGCGGCCACGGAATCGGCCTGTCAGTGGTGGCATCTATAGCAGAAAATCACGGTGCCTCTGTCACAGCTGAGTATGACGAAACGGGCTCTGCAATATCCTTCATCGTAAAATTCTGACAGGCTGTAAGCCTTAACGGCCCCGCCCCAAACAGTACCGCAGAAACAATCAGCCGAAAGTACTTAGCGAATAGTGCAAACAAATACCCCCTCACGAGGACTGTTTGAGCCCGGTT
>R11__coassemble_1065_pt1 | contig 16328 bp, 15 predicted proteins | sample R11__metabat2_high_PE_009 | metagenome-assembled genome bin R11
ATACAGGATGCGGAAATGGATTTTGGCCAGGCTCAGGTTGCGGGAACTGAAATAAATGCGGTAAAGATGATGACAATCCACAAGTCAAAGGGGCTGGAGTTTCCAATCTGCATCGTGGCAAAATGCGGAAAGGAATATAATACATCTGACATCAAAAGAAGCATAGTCCTCGACAGAAAGCTGGGCCTGGGCATGGAAATGAGAGACCCTGAAAACAGAACCATGAAGAAAACATTAATCATGGAGACTATCAGGGAAGCTAAAAAGAGAAATCTTTATGCAGAGGAAATGAGGCTTCTTTACGTTGCAATGACCAGGGCTAAGGAAAAATTGATCCTGACCGGGTCAGCAAGAGGACTTCAGAGCATGATACAGAAATGGAATGTAGACTGTTACAGTCAGGATCTTAAGCTGAGTCCTGGCAGCATAATATCCTGCAGGAGCTTTTTAATGCTTCTTGGAAAAACTCTGATAAGGCATAAGGATGCAGGAATTTTACAGAGTATATGTGGTCTGGAAGATTATGATGTCCGTACACCTCACGGACTGGAAAGCAGTTTTAACATGAAAGTTACAAATATGTTGGATGCTGAAGTAACCAGGCAGGAAGAAATCGAAAAAACTGTGATCCGGCGAGAAGCATTTGAAAAACTTATCAGTGAAGCTAAAGGTTTAAATACAGACGGGATGAAGTCCATAGGTGAACAGCTGGATTTTACGTATCCGTATCAGTCATCTGCAAATAAAGTGATCAAGATGACGGCTTCCCAGCTGGAGGAGTACACTGATAAGCAGAAAATGTTTGGAATCTTCGATCAATATGGGCAGATAGACGCGCAAAACAACGGGAAATCTGCACTTTACGGGGCTGAGAGAGGAACTGCCTATCACAGGGTATTTGAACTCTTAAATTACGACATGCTGCCTCAAATGGGCATTGCAAAAGAAGGTGCTTCGGAATCGGATACTTCGCATGAAAATAAGAAATCCATGTCAGAGTGCGTAAGTAAAATGCTTGGGGCATTTCTGGAAGGCGGAATGATAGACCAGAGCACATTTGAAACGGTGGATGCAAACGACATTGCAGAATTCCTGATGAGCGACATCGGCAGAAGAATGAAAGCTGCATCGGATGCAGGTACGCTCAGACGGGAACAGCAATTCGTCATGGGATATGTGGATGAAGATGGAGATGACAGGCTGATCCAGGGAATAATCGATGCATTCTTCGAGGAAGAGGGAGCGCTGGTGCTTGTGGATTATAAGACAGACCGCAATAAGACAGAAGAAGAGCTGGTAAAAATATACCGTGGTCAGCAGGAAGCATATGAAAAAGCCCTTGTGTTGGCCACAGGGCTTGAGGTAAAGGAAAAAATTCTTTATTCGGTTGAACAGGGAAAAGGAATTTCTTTTTAACGCAGTTTTGATTCGATGACGATGAGAGTGCCAGACTTGCAGCTTACAAAGGCATTGCCGCCATGCCAGTCGTTGCTTTCGCCGACAGGGTAAGTATTATGAAGAACGGCATCATTGACGTTATATTTCGCACCATCAATATTTACACCCTCGCAGACATCAGTAAATGCAAAAACGGAAAAATTCCAGCCGTCACGCTGCGGAAGCATGATGGAAGAAGCAGTAATGGCATGCACAATATCATTTTCCGAAAGCATTGCAGCCCATGCACCGGCACCTGCTATATGCGCAAGAGTCTGGACATTAGCCAGACTATGATCGAATCTTCCGCCCATGGCGCAGATAACAGTGATGCTGTCATATCCTTTTTCCAATGCGTACTTAGCTGCAAAACCGGTATCGGTATCGTCCTTTTCGGAAGGCAGCCTGATCACTTTGATGCCAGGGTCCACTTCGATGCCGCAGGAATCGAAATCACCTATAACACAGTCAGGCCGGATGCCAAGGGTTTTAGCATATTCATATCCTTTATCGCATGCAATAACGTAATCAAAGGAATGGGTGTTCTGGGCATGAAACGTTGGATCAAAATCGCCGCCTGATATGATAAGACATGTTCCTGACACAATAATTTCCTCCTGCTGTTTTAGTATTTGATTTTCTAACTATAGCAAAACAAAAGAAATTCGGCAAGAATCCGATGGTCAAATAATCAGTATTAAATTACAATATAAAAGATTTAAGAAAAATTTTAAGTAATATCTTAACAAAAGAGGTACAAAATGATATTTCCAAAGTTTATAAAACCGGGAGACACAATAGCAGTTACCGCCCTGAGCAGAGGCATGGAAGAAGAAACTGAAAAAAACAGATTCATGTCAGCAAAGGCTGCACTTGAGGCAAAAGGCATAAACGTAATTTTCACAGAAAATGTTTTTACGACCAATGACCGTTTTGGACGCAGCTCTTCAGCCAAAGAAAAGGCAATGCAGTTTAATGAACTGGTAAAAAATCCTGAAGTTACTGCGATATATTCCGCCGGCGGCGGGGATTTCCTGGCTGAGATTCTCCCTTACATTGATGCTGAGGCCTTTGCAAAGAATCCTAAATGGATTCAGGGTTTTTCCGACAATACATCAATCCTTTACTATCTGGCAACAAAATATGATGTGGCCACAGCTTACGGTGCAAACTTTGGTGACTTCGGAATGCAGCCTTGGGACAGAAGTGTGGAAAGTGGTTTTGGCATCATTAATGGTACGGTAAAACTCCAGACAAGCTTTGACACATTCCAGGATGGCTTCGGTCGCCATGAAACCGGACTTGAAGGCTATAGAGCCGACGGTAAGGTGGAGTGGAAGAACATCTGCGGAGAAACAAACGGCAAGGTAAAAATGGAAGGCCGACTTATAGGCGGATGCATGGATGTCATAATGAATATTTCCGGCACACCATATGACGGCACCAAAGAATTCATAGAACGCTATAAAAATGACGGCATTATCTGGTATCTTGAGAGCTTTAACATACAATACGAGCAATTGATGGAGTACTTCTGGAAGATGAAAGAAATGGGATGGTTTGAATACACCAGGGGAATAGTATTCGGACGGCCGCTTTTCTATAATACAGAAGGCTTCGATGGAATGCCGCTTCCAACCTACGAAGAAATAATCCATGAAAGACTGGATGAACTGAATATTCCGATCATAATGGATGCCGCCATCGGACATAAAGGACCGCAGTTTGTCATGATAAACGGAGCATATGCGAAGATTGAATGCAGCGGCGGCAAGGGCAGCTGCGAGTATATATATTAAATAAGCTGTGAAAAATCTGATGGCTGCACAAAAACAGAAAGCAATTGATGTTAGAAGTAATTAAAATCAAGCAGCTAAACCCTAAAATAGCTGGCGCCAAAAACAGCAAGAGTGTGAAAATTTTTCTGTAAAAAGCCTTCTATGATCAAAAATTGCGAGCTGGCAAGCTGAAACAAAAGTGACTGAAATCTTTACATTTTCTAGGAAATCCATAGAAATATGTTAAGATTTCAGTCACAAAAGTAATCCATCGCGATGGGAAGCAACTTCAGCTTCCTATCAACATTTATAAAAAGTCTTTTGACTGGCTGTTTTAGAACATGCAGATTAAAATCTCAGTTTATACCAGCTTTCCTGCACATCTAGGATAGAGCTCAACATCACGGATGTTGCTCATGCCTGTCAGGTACATTACAAGACGCTCAAAGCCGATACCGAAACCGGCATGCCTTACAGTACCGTAACGTCGAAGATCCATATAGTTCTTATAGTCTTCCATCTTGAGGCCAAGCTCATTGATCCTTGCTTCAAGAACATCTTTACGTTCTTCACGCTGGCTTCCGCCGATCAGTTCACCGATTCCAGGGACCAGCATGTCTGCTGCGGCAACTGTCTTCCCATCAGGATTCTGACGCATATAGAAGGCCTTGATCTCCTTTGGATAATCGTAAACAAAAACAGGTTTTCCGAAGATCTGCTCGGAAAGATATCTTTCATGTTCAGTCTGCAGGTCACATCCCCAGTAAGCAGGGTATTCAAATTCGCTGTTATGTTTTTCGAGAATTTCCACAGCCTCTGTATAGCTGATACGTCCGAAGTCGGATGTGGCAACATTTGTCAGGCGGTCTTTAAGTCCCTTGTCAATAAAATTATTGAAGAAATTAATCTCATCAGGACATTTCTCGAGAACATAGCCTACAACGAATTTAATGGCAGCTTCGGCCAGGTCCATGTCATCAACAAGATCTGCAAAAGCAATTTCAGGCTCGATCATCCAGAACTCAGCTGCGTGTCGAGGAGTATTGGAATTTTCAGCACGGAATGTAGGACCGAATGTGTAAATCTTTCCAAATGCACATGCGAATGTTTCGCCTTCAAGCTGACCCGAAACAGTAAGATTAGTTTCACAGCCGAAGAAATCCTGGGAGAAATCAACCTGACCATCTTCGGTCATAGGAGGATTTGCAGGGTCGAGAGTAGTAACTCGGAACATTTCACCTGCACCTTCACAGTCACTTCCTGTGATCAGTGGAGTATGAACATACACAAATCCGTTCTCATTGAAGAATTTATGGATGGCATAAGCAGCTGTACTCCTTACACGGAATACAGCATTATATGTGTTAGAACGGGCACGAAGATGAGGGATGGTACGAAGGAACTCGAGAGTATGGCGTTTCTTCTGAAGAGGGTAATCAGATTCACAAGAGCCCTCGATAGTAACCTTGTCTGCGTGAATCTCAAGGGGCTGCTTAGCACCAGGTGTAAGCACAACAGTACCTTCAACGATAACAGATGTGCTGACCATCAGATTGGCAAGTTCCTTGAAGTTATCGAATTTATCAGCATCAATGATGATCTGAAGATTTCCGAAACAGCTTCCGTCGTTAAGTTCAAGAAAACCGACGGTCTTGGATTCACGTGCCGTTCTTACCCAGCCCATAACAGTAACCTTACTGCCATCAGCAGGTGTTTCGCGGAATAATTTAATTATCTCAATTCTTTCCATGTATAAAAACCTTCTTTCGAAAATAGATTGCAAATATTACCTAAAGAGCGATTCCTGCCGCCGAATAAGCCGGACACGGACAGCTCAAATTTACGATTTAAATTTTGGTATAGGCAGCAGAAGATGTGTGCTTTTTCTGTATCTTCTGTAACCACCCTTGCGGGAAAGTCTGCTCTCAGCCATGGGAATGCTGACAAACAGGAACATCAATGTATTTACAAGTGCCCCGATGAAGAGATACCACTGGGACGGCAGTGAAAATACAACCATGAGGTAGATGGACCACCAGAACAGGATTTCTCCAAAGTAATTAGGATGGCGGGCGTTTCTCCAGAGGCCGTACTTGCAGCAGCCCGAAACATATCCGTCAGCAAGATCCTTTTTAAACAGATTCATGTGATAGTCGGCGTAAGTTTCTATTACGACCGCACCAATGGCAATCAGGAAAAAGACTATACTGAAAATGGAAAAAGATGAATCTGTTGAAAATGCGGCTGTTACCGGCAACATGCACATGTATACAACCATGGTTGGGAAAAGGTGTATGCCAATAAAATTAATGATGCCGAATGCCAGTCCGCCGCCAGTAGCCTTGCGGAAATGTTTGTAACGCCAATCTTCATGTCTGAGGCTTCCGAACCTCATGCCCCAGTTGACGGTCAGACGGATACCCCATGCGGTTATGGCTCCTATCAGCAGTATGCGAAGAAAATTAAGCTGCGCAGAAAATGCCAATACCCATACCACGGCGATGGGGATTACACTCCAGTAAGGATCGTAAATTGATGAATTTTTAAATATGGTACTGAATATAAAAACGATGACGGTGGCAACAAGATCTGCAACAAGAAAACTTGTCCAGAATTTTCCGGTCATTGCCTTCGCTATGAGAATGCCAACAAGAATTGCGATTATATATACAACACAAACAATGGCAAAGCTAAAAACAGGATTCCTTTTAAGCTTTTTCATATTTGGTAAAAACTCCTTTTTCAAGAAAACTAACGGATATAATAACATATGAAGAAAAATTTGTGAACCGATTATGAAGATGGTTGTGAAATTTTTCCTGAAATGAAACAGGTGTAAGGTGATTTGAGGGGAAACGTTTGTTTTTAGCGGAATTAAATGTTTATTTTTGCATTTTATGATATAATGCATTGGTTTAGAAAAAAGTAGAATTACAAGAAGAGGGTTGTGACCTTAATTGGCCGCAGGTCTTTTAATGTTGTGGAGGATATATGATCGAACTTAAAAACATATCATTTGAAATTGATGATGATGGAAATGGAAGAGGAAAACAGATCATTAAAAATCTGTCACTTAAAGTGGATAATAAAAAATTTGTTGCCATAACAGGCCCTAACGGCGGCGGAAAGAGTACGCTGGCAAAACTGATTGCCGGAATATATACGCCGAATGAAGGCGAGATATACATGAACGGCATTGATATTACCGGAATGAGTATTTCTGACAGAGCTAAGGCCGGAATAGCATTTGCATTCCAGCAACCGGTAAGATTTAAGGGCTTAAGAGTAAAGGATCTTCTGTCGCTGGCGGCAGGGGATGAGGCAAATCTCGGACAGGCATGTGAATATCTTTCGGCGGTAGGTCTTTGCGCAAAAGATTACATAAACAGGGATGTGGATGCCAGTCTTTCAGGCGGAGAAATCAAGCGTATAGAGATCGCCACACTGCTGGCCCGCAAGTGCCAGATAGCTGTGCTGGATGAGCCGGAAGCAGGAATAGACCTTTGGAGCTTTACAAATCTGATCAAGATATTCGAAAACATGAGAGAAGAGAGAGACAGATCCATCATCGTCATCTCTCATCAGGAGAGGATTCTCGACATAGCTGATGAGATTGTTGTCGTAAAGGACTGTGAGATAGTAGCTCAGGGTGGCAAGGATGAGATAATGCCGGAACTCCTTAAGGGAACAGCGGGCTGCAAGTATTACCAGTAGAGGTCGGAGGAAAGAAATGGATAGAATAGAAGAAGCATTATTGGAACAGATAGCCGAGCTCCACGGAGTGCCTGAGGGTGCTTACAACATCAGAGTTAACGGTCAGCTTGACAGCAGAAATACCACAGCCAACATTGATATAATTTCAAAGACTGATAACCCGGGTATTGACATAATAATCAAGCCGGGAACCAAAAATGAGAAAGTACATATTCCCGTACTGGTCAGCAATTCGGGCGTTCAGGACATGGTATATAATGATTTCTATGTTGGTGAGGATGCTGATGTAATAATCGTTGCAGGCTGCGGCATTCATAACTGCGGAGAACTTGAAAGCCGTCATGATGGAATCCATACATTCCATGTAGGAAAGAATGCAAAAGTAAGATATATTGAGAAACATTACGGCGAAGGCGAAGGAACCGGAGAGAATGTAATGAATCCAACCACCGTGGTAGAGCTTGAAGAGGGCGCATACATGGAAATGGACACAATGCAGATCAAAGGTATAGACAATACTGTCAGAGACACCAGTGCCGTACTTAAAGGGGCTGGCTCAAAGCTGGTGGTGAAGGACAAGGTTTTCACCCATGACAGGCAGCACGCAGATGCCATTTTCAAGGTAGACCTGAACGGAGAAAACTGCACCTGTGAACTGACAAGCCGTGCCATAGCAAAGGATGATTCCACCCAGACATTTACCGCTAATATCAGCGGAAATGCACCATGCGCGTCCCATACGGAATGCGATGCCATCATTATGGATAATGCGAAGATTTCAGCATCTCCGCAGATCGTGGCAAATGACCTGGATGCAGCACTGATACACGAGGCAACAATCGGAAAGATAGCAGGTGAACAGCTGATCAAACTGATGACTCTGGGACTTACCGAGGAAGAGGCTGAAGAGCAGATAATCGCAGGATTCCTGAGATAATAATACGCTGTAAAGGATATTGACAGAAACAGCATGAATATTTATGCAGAACGGGTAAACAAAATAAGGACCTTGATGGCAGAAAGGAAAATCGGATTATACCTTATTCCCATGGACGACTGCCATGGCAGCGAATATGTGTCTGATCACTTCAGATGCATAGAATTTGTCAGCGGTTTTACCGGTTCGGCTGGGACTCTGATCATTACCATGGCCGGTGCCTGGCTTTATGCAGACGGCAGGTACTATGTGCAGGCTGCAAACCAGCTTGAAGGTTCGAATATAAAACTTATGAAGCTGGGAAGCAGGGGAGTTCCGACGCCTGCTGACTTTATCGCGGGTCTGATGCATGAAATATATGAAAGCTGCGGTATACAAGAAGGTGGCAGCCGCAAGGCAAATTCAGGTGAACCAATACAGAATATGCCGGCCTTCGGGTTTGACGGAAATGTGGTAAATAAAAAATACGCTGACGGTCTGATAGCTAAGATAGCCGCAAAGAACCACATCAGCCCGGAAAATGTAGATATTAAAACAGACGAAGACCTTGCGGGAATGATCTGGGATAACAGACCGGAGCAGGAGTGCAGGCCTGCCTGGATAATAGACGAGCAGTACACAGGTGAAAGCTGCAGCTCGAAGCTAAGCAGAATAAGAGAGAAACTTGAGAGTGAACTGGCACCGGGCGAGAATTATTTATATCTTGTCAGTTCGCTTGACGATATCGCATGGACATTTAACATAAGGGGCAATGACATACCTGAAAATCCCGAGTGCTTTGCATATGCCGCAATAACAAGAAACTCAGCCACAGTATTTCTGGGAAATGCAGCAGATACAGCAGATTACTTAAATTCACAGGGTGTTGAAATCGGACAGTACGGTAATGACTGTCTTAAAATAAATACCGATGCCGCGGTCCTTATGGACCCTGCCGGAACAACATTTGCAGTATATGATTTTTACCGCAAAAACAGAAACCGGATAAAGTATATCAAGACCCCGGCTTCCTTCATGAAGGGTGTGAAAAATCAGGTCGAGTTAAGCCATGCATGCAATGCACTCCTGAGAGACAGCACATATGTGACAGAATTCATGTGCTGGCTTAAGAAAAAAATCAGGGAAAGCCAGCCGGGACAGCCGCTCTTTAATGATGATGGCAGCACCATGAGCGAGCTTTCAGTGGATGATAAGCTGGACGCGCTGCGAACCAAAGACCCGCTCTACATTGAAAAAAGTTTTGCAACCATAGCAGCGTATAAAGAAAACGGTGCTATGATGCACTACCAGGCAAAGCCGGATGCCTATAAAGAGCTTTCTGCGGAAGGAATGCTTCTTATAGATTCGGGTGTACAGTTTATGGACGGCACCACGGACATAACTCGTACTTTTATTCTGGGACCGGTAACAGAGGAAGAAAAGAAGGCATTTACCCTGACAGCGGTTTCCATGCTGAGGCTGATGAATGCCAGATTCATTGAAGGCTGTACCGGTGAAAACCTTGACATAATGGCCAGAGAGCCTATGTGGGCTGAAGGCTGGGACTATAAATGCGGAACAGGTCACGGAGTAGGGCATGTACTGAATGTCCATGAGGGACCACATGCCATAAGATGGAAGATCGGTGCGGACGGACCGACTGCCGTGCTTAAAGAAGGAATGGTAGTTACAGATGAGCCGGGAGTATACAGGGAAGGCAAGTATGGAATCCGTACGGAAAACGAGATTTACGTGAAAGCTTTTAAAGAAACTGAGGATGGAAAATTCCTTTGTTTTGAGCCTATGACATACATACCGATCGATCTGGACGGAATTGATACTAAATACATGACAAATGATGATAGAAAGCTGCTGAACGATTATCACAGGCAGGTATTTGAAAAGCTTTCGCCGTTAGTCACAGAAGAAACACAAAAATGGCTTAAAGAGTATACGGGTGAAATTTAATTTTCACGTAAGTGTAAAGAAAATTCAGGCAGCAGGCCGGGATACTTTAAGGAATCGAAGATGGATATCAGTTTAAAAACATTACTTTTTGTTTATAACCCTAAATCAGGAAGAGGAGTGATCGGCGCTCATCTTGCAGAAGTAATTAAGGCATTTGAAAATGCCGGATATATTCCTACAATCTACAGGACCAGAACACCGGGAGATCTCCAGTACATGGCAGAACATGTGGCTCCGAATTATGACCACCTCGTATGCGCAGGCGGCGATGGTACCCTTAACGGAATAATTTCGGGACTGATGAACCTTGAACCTGAAAAAAGACCTACAGTGGGATTTATTCCGACCGGATCAACAAACGATACAAGAAACAGTTATAAGCTGCCGCTTAACATTTCGCGAGCTGCAGGTGTTTCTGTAAACGGAGTACCATTTGAAACGGACATCGGCAGGATGAATGATAGATACTTTACTTATGTAGCTGCCTTCGGCGAACTCTCTGCAGTTTCTGCGTTTACTCCGCAAAGTGCGAAGAATGTATTCGGTTACGGAGCGTACATGGCCGAAGGAATCAAGGCACTCCTTAAAATGGATTCACATATTGTTAAAGTAACTTGTGATGACGGCACGGTAATTGAAGATGATTTCTTCCTGGGAATGGTTACAAATGCAACCAGTGTCGGCGGTTTTGCCGGTATTACCGGAGCAAATGTGGACCTTCAGGATGGACTTCATGAGGTGATGCTCTTTAAGAAGCCTGCTGATCTGATCGATTTTAATGATGAAATAGGAGCTGTTCTTTCACCGACTTCTGACGCCGGCGGATTGGTCAGCAGAATAAAAGGAAATCATTTTGTATTTGAATCTGAGGATCAGGTTCAATGGGTCCTGGACGGAGAAGACGGCGGAAAACATAACAAAGTGGATATATATAACTGCAACAGGGCAGTCCGTATTATGAGCGGCCCGGGAATTGCAAAGTGACGGAGCAATCTGAATGAGTGATGAAAAGAAAGTAATGCATATTTATGGCCAGGATATTTCCGAGGAAGGAAATAACGGAAAGGTTCATGAAAAGGTAGACGTAGATAAGCTAAACGAAAACACGGAAAACGAAAATGACGGCAAAAAGAGTAAACTTTCCCCCGGTATGAAAGAACTTTTATCCTGGGTGAGGGTACTGGTGATTGCAGTTGCCGTAGCATTGATACTGAACTGTTTTATCATAATAAATTCAGTTGTGCCTTCAGGCTCGATGGAGTCAACAATCATGTCGGGCAGCAGAATGTTTGGTTTCAGACTGGCATACATGTTTGATGGTCCGCAGCAGGGGGACATAGTAATTTTCAGATACCCTGATGATGAAAGCCAGACATTTGTAAAACGTGTTATCGGTACACCGGGGGACACGGTTGAGATAAAGGCCGGAGTCACATATGTAAATGGTGAAATCCTGGATGAGCCGTACCTCAACGAAACTCCAAGTGCCCTGGATTTTGGTCCTTACGTAGTCCCGGAAGACAGCTATTTTGTAATGGGCGATAACCGTAATCACTCAAATGATGCAAGATACTGGACAAATACATATGTCACCAGAAAGCAGATCCTGGCAAAGGCAATAATATGTTATTGGCCGCTCAGTGATTTTGGATTACTTAAATAACTTGAAGAAAAACCGCATACGCGGTATGGAGAAATAAATTGGCCCTCGATTACGAGTACGGCACAGATGCCGAAGAACATATAAGTTCAGAAGATTTCCTGACAAATGAAAGAGACGCCAGACGCAGGGCAAGGGCAGCAAAGGCCGCCCGAAAAAGGTACAAATTCTCTGACAAAGAGCATTCTGTAACAGGTATTATCTCTAGCCTTTTAGCCCTGACTTCGTTGATATTCCTGATAGGCGCGATAGTTGTTTCCGCAATTTTTCACGGGGCAGGAGGCAGCATGGTAGGCTGGTTCGGCGCAGTCAGTTTTGTCTTATCATTTGCGGGAATTATCTGCGGACTAGTCTCATTTCACAATACTGATGCCCTGATGAAGTATGCCTGGCTGGGCCTGATCTCCAGCGGCATATTATGGCTTGTAATGGGCCTGCTGATAGTATTTGGCTTGTAAATCTGATGGCAATGACTTGTGTGCTTATCGCTTGAAAGACTTTCAGGGAAAAGTTCAACTTTTTTAAAAAAGTTCTTGCATTTATATTTTTGGATGGTATAATAACATTTGTTCGGTTGAGAGAAAACAACCAACTTGCGGAAGTGTCGGAACTGGCAGACGAGCAAGACTAAGGATCTTGTGCATATTACTTGCGTGTGGGTTCAAGTCCCATCTTCCGCATTAGCGATTGGTCGAGAAATGCTTTAAATTAGGCATTTCTCGATTTTTTGTTCGTCGGAAAATAGTATTTTGGGTTGGAATGGGGTTGGATGAGTACCTTTGCGGCAGGAAAATCATAGCATTCCGGCTCGCATTTTCTGCCGTTTGCGCCGTTTAACAGATCACATACATCATCCAGGTCATCTTTTGTGGCGTAACTGTAGTGTCTTAAGTTTGTCTCAACAGAGTGCCCGAGAAGTTCAGCCCTTTTTGCAACAGGGATCCCCAGCGGGATGAAGATGTTGCTGTTAAGGCTCATCCTCAGCGCGTGGTTGTTGGATACACTGAACCCTAAGTGCCTACACATTCTCCTGAAGCATGTCTCATATGCGTCAGTCTTGATCCACTCTCCGTCCTCGTGACAGAAGACGAATTCTGAAATGATCCCTTTTTCTTCCTGGACAGCCCTGAGTTCATCAAGGATGTCCCTGATGTTTTCGGTCAGGGGAAATTTTCTTCCGCACCGGGTAGTTGATTCACGCTCGTTCTTTGTCCATGGTGCGTAGTAGTATTCCTTGCCGCCTTCTTTCACGTGCGTCAGCTGCTGGGCATGGATGTGGATGAAGGTATCCTTGACATCCTCCCATTTAAGTGCCGGAAGCTCACCGGCTCTCATGCCTGTCTCGATGGACAAAAGGGCAGCGTAGCCATTCACGAAATATCCGTTATATTTCTTATGACCCATCATCTCTCTGATGTGATTCTTCAGCAGTTCAATTTCTGCTATTGAGAGGATCTTGTTCTCGGACTTAGGCTTTTCAATCTCACAGCTTTTGTAGTAGCGCTTGTTGACGATGGCTTTCACAGGGTTTGTCGTCACGATCTCGTGTTCAATCGCATACTCCCAGATCAGGTTCAGCACGCTTTTATACTTGAAGAATGCCTTCTTGGCAGGATGCATCCTGTTCACCAGCTCCTGGGTGTAGGCCTTAGGCCGGAGCGTGATCCGGGGATCAGACTGAACGGTTTGCTGGTGGTGGCTGCGGTCGCCTGGTAACAATAGTAATAACGCTGCAAATGTCAACAATGACGGCGACATCAATTACAATGGTAACAATGTCAACAATGATAATAATGCAGTTCGGCCCGCATTACTCCCATGGTTGCCAGAAGCTTTTCGCAGGTGCGAGAGCCCGTGCCGGGAGTAAAGGAGCCTGATTCCCTCTCGGAAAGTGTAAGCAGATTATAAAGATTGATGTAAAGAGCATCCGCATGTGTAGGCTGCTTTTACTTACGGGAAAATACATGCCGGCAGAAAGGCCTTATGCTGGGACTGTCTTGTTTAGTCAGGGCTTTCGGTCTCTGGATGGTGTTAGTGGAGAGGCGCTGCCCTTGCCATCCCTGCCGGTCTCTTAAGGTTTAGAGGACGTGGATGATGGTCCACGTCTTTTTATGTGCGATTTATCACTTATTAGTGCAGGAAAGTTAACATCAAGGGCACCTGTTATTCAATTGGCTGTATGAAAATAGTTGGACAATGCCAATTGACAGATGATTGTAGGTGCAAGGTTAAAATAAGAGAAGTATATAACGATATGGTAGAATCAAAAAATCCTGAAACTGATTTTGAAAAGATATGCGACTTTCAGAACCTGTATAAGGCACATAAGGCGGCGAGACTTGGCAAGCGTGGCAATAGGGAAGTCATAGACTTTGAGATGAACCTGGCTGAGAATCTTACAACACTTTCAGACTCACTTAAGAACAAGACATACCAGATGAGTGGCTATTACAGCTTTATGGTGCATGACCCCAAGGATCGGGTAATCCATGCACTTCATTACAGAGACAGGGTAGTACAGCACTGTATCTGTGATGAAGTGGTGGCTCCGACTCTGGACAGAAAGCTGATCTATGACAATGCAGCCTGCAGGATTGGAAAAGGGACACACTTCGCCATTGGAAGGGTCAGCAGCTTCATGCACCGGCATTATCTGAGGTACGGTACAGAAGGATATTTTCTGAAGTGCGATATTCGTAAGTTTTTCGATAATATTGATCATGATATACTGAAAATGAAGATTTCACGAGTGTTTAAAGATAAGGATGTGCTTGAACTGCTGTATCGGATCATTGACAGCTATGAGAAGAGCACGGGAAAAGGGCTTCCCCTTGGGAATCAGACCAGTCAGTGGTTTGCCATCTATTACCTGAACGGATTTGACCGGATGATTAAAGAAAAACTGGGGATAAAATATTATTCAAGATACATGGATGACTGCGTGCTGATCCATCACGACAGGGAATATCTTAGGTCGTGCCTTAGGACGATGGAAGATTATCTGAATAATGAACTGCACTTGGAATTTAATGAGAAAACCCAGATATTCCCATTGAAGAATGGGGTAAACTATCTTGGCTGGCATTTCTATCTTACCGACACCGGCAAGATCATACGCAAGGTAAAGCAGCAGACAAAGAACAATTGTAGAAGAAAGCTGAAGTCTATGAGGATGATGCCGGAAGAAGGCAAAATGGATGCGGCACAGGTACAGCAGGTTGTTTCGAGCTATAAAGCCCATCTGGAGCATGGGCATACATATAAGCTGCGTAAAAAATTGAATTTAGTGTAAGGCAAGGAGATTTGGAATTCGGTCTGGACTTCTGTTTATTTTTTTTGTGATGCATAGAAAGTAAATATGGTTTATAAAAGGGAATCGTAGTATAATATCAATAAAGGAGCAGAAAAATGATAAATGTATGGATTGATGAATTAACTCCGTGTCTTAAGGATGCAAGGACCGGTGAAATACTTCCAACAGAAGTTATACGAATTGTAAGGAAATCGTTTCTTGAAAAGTATAACAAATCTTCGGGCTGGTATGTGGACTGGGTCAATCTTCTTGATACTGATGAAATCTATGCATTGGTCATTAAAGGAACAGTTGATATTCAGGGGCTTGTTGCAATTGAGAAAGATGAAGAGTCCAGATCTGTTTATATATCATGGATGGTTGCAGCACCACAGAACAATAGTTTTATCAATGATGATATCAAGAACATTGGGGTCGGCGGACATTTGTTTGCCATAGCTGCAGATAAGTCTGTTGAGTATGGCTATGATGGTTTTATATATGGATTTGCTGCAAACAAGGATTTATTAAATCATTATATGGAAAGATTCAATGTAATTCATATTGGACTCCGCCATCCATACCAGTTTATGATCGATGAGGCTAATTCTAAAAATATAAGAGAGGTGTACGATTATGAATGGACTGATGCAAAAATATAAGAATAGTTTGAATAATACTCCTGGTCCTATTCTTCTTAAAGATATGCCTAGAATGGTAGTGGATTATCGTGGACTGATAAAATATGCAAATGAAAAAGGAGTTCAGCCTGCGGAGTTGACAGAGAACGAAAAACGTAGATTTATTTTAGCGGGTTGATTGTGTTATATCGCTGGTTATAAAAAGGCCTTGTTTAGAACAGGACCTTTTTTGATATTAATTGTTGTTCATAGCTTATTTTGTTAGATATGCAATGCTGTTCTGAATTTGGCGATTGCTTGGGAAAAGTTGTCAGCTTTTCAACTGGTCCACCTTCCGCATTTGCGAAATCACAATCAAAATTGTACGATATTGACCCTAAAGCGGAAATGGGTTGGAAAACGGTTGGAAACCACGGTCGATGCTGTTTTTTACCTCCTATTTTCGTTGTAAATTCAAGGTTTTTGGTTTCCGGTCATTTTTCAAGTCCCATCTTCCGCATAAACAACGGAAAGCCTCGAGCATCAGCTCGGGGCTTTCTCGTTGTTCGGGCCGAAGCGGCCCGCGAACCCCGCTTGCATTTAGCAAGCGGGTTCAATCTCCTCGGCATCATAGATGCCTTCGTCAGTCGGTTCGGCGAAAAAATGGAAGGGACCTCACCAGCGGCTTTGTTGAACAAAGCCGGAAGTCAAAATAGTACTTCTGGATTATTGAAAGCATATTGTGTTGGTGGTATAATCTGACTGTAGGATTCTTAACGAAAGGGAAGTAGTCACTTATGACAAAGAAAGAAATAGATGCAGCGGCAAAAGTGAAAAGAGTGGCTGCGTCCATGGCTATTGAAGATATGTATCTTAATAAGGATTTCATTAAGCAGATGATCAAGGTAGCTGATGGAACCCTTTCTTCTGAACAGGTTCGTCA
>R11__coassemble_1072_pt1 | contig 16193 bp, 12 predicted proteins | sample R11__metabat2_high_PE_009 | metagenome-assembled genome bin R11
CCTCCTAACCGCGCACTTCGTCATATGTGTCGTCCTTACCGCCCAGGTAGATTTCCTGAACTTTTGGATCATTTGCAATTGCTTTTGGTTCGCCCTTAGCCAGGATCTCTCCAAAATAAAGAACCATGATCTCATCAGCAAGAGCAAATACCAGGTCCATGTCGTGGGCGCAGAACAGAAGTGTAGAATCCTTGGCAAGCTCTTTAAGTATTTCAATAAACTGACCAACTTCAGCCGTAGGTAGTCCGGCTGAAGGCTCATCAAGACATACCATCTGAGGCTTTGCTGCAAATGCCATTGCCATCTCCAGCATTCTCTGCTCGCCATAGGAAAGTGCTCCCGGCTTTTCATGTCTCTTGTCAAAAAGATTTACTGTTCTTAAAAGGTACTCTCCCCTTTCCTGGATTTCCTCATCCTGCTTGAACATTGTAAAGAAATTAAAATGGTTCTTCTCCGCACCGTAAACCGCTATTTCAACATTTGTGTAAACATCGAACTGCCAGAAAAGATTGTTTACCTGAAATGATTTTCCCATTCCATGGTGAAGCCTTTGATTCGGAGACATCTTTGTAATATCCACGCCATTAAACATTACAGTTCCGGCTGTTGCCGGGCCCTGTCCGCCTATGGTGTTAAGAAGAGTGCTTTTTCCGGCGCCATTAGGTCCGATAAGAGCCAGTTTCTGTCCACGCTTAACTTCGAAATTTACATTTTTAAGTATCTTTAGTCCTCCAAAGGATTTTTCCAGATTGCTTACTTCAAGAATATTGTCGCTCATCTTTATTTATCCTCCTTTGAACCGATTTCTTTCTTAAATACCTTCGTTCCAACCCAATCCCAGAATCTCTGTAGGATTGGAGCAAATCCGCCTTTTACAAACATTACGCAGATTACATAAAGGATTCCAAGGATCATAGGCCATCTGTCTGCTGCTATGATTCCTGAATATGTCTGTACCAGGATGATCACAAGCGCTCCAAGTGCCGGGCCCCAAAGAGTTGCACCGCCGCCCATGATAACCATCAGCATAGGAAGGGCAGATGTTTCAAGTGCCAGGACACTTGGGGTAACTGATCTGTAAGCATATGCAAACATGAGACCAGCAATTCCCGCAAATACACCGGCAATTATTATGCCCGTGTACTTCATTGACCAGGTATTAAACCCAATGGCTCTCATACGTCCTTCGTTGCCTCTTACTCCAAGAAGCGTTGTTCCAAACGAAGAATGCATGATCACATAAAGAATGACAAATGCTATTGCAAACAGTATAAGTACGAAGTAATAAACCTTAACTCCGTTCCATTTTCCGATGAAATTATCAAGGAAGCCGCCGAATTCAGGGTACTTTATGCCTACGATACCGTCTGTGCCGCCTGTAACTGATGTCCATTTAGATGCGATTACATTCATCAGCTGACAAAAAGCCATGGTAACCAGAAGGAAGTTGGTTCCAGAAAGTCTCAGCGTGAAATATCCGATGATTGCTGCCAGTACTGCACAGACTACTATCGTTATCAAAAGGATTAGCCAGAAATTTGTAATGCCGAAAAACTTAGGAACCAGTGCAACACAATATGCACCCATTCCAAAATATGCAGCATGTCCAAATGATCTGTTTCCTGTATAGCCCATTACAACATCAAGAGACATTGCAAAAAGTGCATAGATCATGACCTTGGTGATCATTGTTACCTGGAATGTTGACATAAAGAATGGCAAAAATACTGACACCAGTGCCACAGCCACATAAGGGAAAGCAACATAAGACTTATATTTAACAAGCACACCCTTCTTTGTGAAGTTTGGCTTGATCATATAAGGCTCAAAGCTTCTGTTCTTTGTGATGCCCATGCTTGAATAATTATCATCAGCCTTGTTCACATCCTGTTTACGGCCCATGATACCCTGCGGTCTGATAACCAGCATGATAATAAGGACGATGTAAACAATATAAGATGAAAGCATTGGGAAATATGCAGATCCAAAGCTGTTGATGATTCCCAGAGCAAGCCCACCGATGAGTGCTCCCGGGATTGAACCTGCGCCGCCTATAACCACAACGATAATGGCATTAAGAAGGATTGACCAGCTTGTTGAACTTTCAAGTCCCGTAAGCGTTCCCCCAACCATTGATGCAAAACCTGCGATTGCGCTTCCAAGGACAAATACCAGAAGAAATATCTTCTTACGGTCAAGACCCATGGCACTGGAGATTTCTCCGTTGTCCATGCCGGCACGGACCATGGCGCCAATCTTGGTCTTATCCTGGATAATCCAAACTGCGACTGCGATCACAATACCAACTGCAATGATGAAGAACCTTGTATAAGGAACCTGTGTGTCACCTATCTGAACAGATCCTGAAAGAAAATCAGGATTAGGTACTGCAACAGGGAAGCCTCCCCAGATCCACAGAACTATGTTCTGCAGTATGTATATGAAACCAATCGTCAGGAGTACCTGGCCTGCAGGATTGGAATATAAACGTCTTAAAAATACAACTTCAAGCAAGAAACCTACTGCGGCACCTACCAGGGTTCCGAATAAAACACCCCAGATCCAACCGCCGGTAATTCCATAAAACCATACGCCGCAATAACCTGAAAACAGAAATATTGCACCATGCGACATATTTACAACTCTCAAAAGACCCATTGTAAGAGTCATTCCGGCTGCGAGCAGAAAATATACCAAGCCAAACGATATGCCCAGCAAAAGTATAGAAATCGCACTACCCATAATTTAACCCCTTTTGTTTAAAAGGACCGCCGCCATGCCTGACGGCGGTCCTGATTTAACTTTTTACCAATTGATATTAAGATTTCTCTTAATTTGTAAGTCCTTCTCCAGGAACATCTTCATATACATCGATTACATGGTAGTTGTAGCTGCCATCATCAAGCTTAACAACTTCTACGATGAATGTATCTCTTGTAGCTGCACCAGACTCTGGGAATGCAATATGTCCTGTAACACCTGTGAAGTCCTCGGCCATCATGGCATCTCTGAGCGCCGCAAGGTCACTTGTTTCTCCGCCGCATGCCTCAACAGCTTTCATGAATACCTGATATGCATCGAACATAAGTCCTGAAAGGTTTGTATTAGGAACCTCGCCAAACTCTGCCTCCCAGGCTTCAACAAATTCAGCGTTCTCATCAGAATCGATATCGTAGCAATATGATGTAGGTGCTACTGTTCCGATGATTGACTCTGCTGCGCCTGAGCCTGCTGCCTCAAGAGCTGCACCAATATAATAGTCTGTGAATGCCGAAGACATGATAGCTGTAATAGGAAGCTTCTGATCCATTCCAAGTTCGCTGTAGCTCTTCCACATTGAAATTGCTGTAGCGCCTGTAGACCATGCCATGATTCCATCCACGCCATCAGTAGACATTGCTGTAAAGTAGCTTGACCAGTCACCAACTGAGAAAGGAACATAGTATTCTTCTGCGATTTCTCCGCCAAGTGCTTTAAAGCTTGCTGCGAAGTCGTCTGCAAATGTACGGAATCCTGTGTTATCCATTGTCAGGATGTGAACTTTCTTGTAACCAAGGGTGTTGTAAGCATAGTCAGCCATGACAGAAGTCATCTGAGGGTTAGCTCCGCCTGAGCCAATAAGCCAGTCGCTTGTGTCGAAAAGGTAAGAAGGTGTTCCTGAACCAAAGATCAATGGAACCTCAGCCTCGTCACAGTAAGCAACTACAGAAGCCTTCTGTCCAGCCTGGGTTGGTCCGAATACTGTAGAAACTCCATCTTCTTCTACCATCTTACGGGTAACATCAGCTGCTGTAGCTGCATCGCCCTGGGCATCCTCAATAACGAGTTCAACGTCTCTTCCGCAGATTTGTCCGCCGAAGTACTCAATAGCAAACTGAAGGGCCTTGATTGTTTCCTCACCTGTTGTAGCCTCATTACCTGTCTGGTCACATACAAGACCCACTTTTATAGGTGATGTGTCTGAAGGTGTAGCTGCAGTTGTAGTCTCATCTGCTTCTGAAGCCTCTTCCTTTGACTCGGCAGCTGTTGTTTCAGCTACTGTTGTCTCCGGAGCAGCTGTTGTAGTGTTTTCACTCATTGCACTTCCTGAACATGCTGCAAGTGAAAGCACCATTGCCATTGCCAATACCATTGCAATAAACTTTTTCATTTCTTTCCTCCTGTATTTAAGGTAAAAACTTGCCGCAGCCTTGCGGCATCCTTGGGTTAAATTATATTTTTTTCGAGCCTTAATTCTATGTTTGCAGCGACCACTGATTTTATCTTCCAGGAACTTTTTAATGTGCGTAATGCACATTATTCCCCTTATAAAACTACTGCTTTGATAGGTTAGTTTTGTTCAATCTATCCATTCGTTTTGATATTTATGCACTTCTTTTCATATGTGCGCTTTGCACATTTTTATGTATTCCTTAGCCATTTAATGTTTGGAATCATAAAAAAATCCTTAAAGTCAGCGGGTTTTATAATGTGCATTTTGCACACTCGATTGTTTAAAACTACCACCATGCTCGGTTGAACCACTATTTGCCTTTGTTTATACTTTGTTTATCAGTTGTTCTGAGTTTTCTTTATTTACAGAGGTTTTATTATGAAATTAAGTATGTGGATTATTAAAGATATACTGGAAGATGTTGTTCAGACCGTCATGATCACAAACGGACGACAGGAAATCGAAAGCATACGGTTGCATTCCAGCTCCGTCATATGTGAAAATAATATTTTATATATTGGAACTGCGGATAAATTGCTTCCTTATATGGATTTTCCACCACACATAGTCTGCAAAAATCAGAATGATTATCTGCTTCTTAACACCACTGACCTTATTTCAGTTGTTAACCGTGTGCAGGATGCATACTGCTATTTTTCAGTATGGGACCAGAAGTGTAATAATGTGATTTCCCAGAACAAAACTCTCGATGACCTTCTCGATCTATCCACAGAGCTTTTCCCTTCGCCTATCATAGTCGTTGATGCAGCTCAGACATTTGTAGCAATCTCAAAGCAGAAAGCAGAATTTCAGGACAGCGATGAGTGGAAATCTGCCCAGGAAAGAGGAAGTGTCCTGGAGTCCTCTCTCCGGGCTTTCAATCTTGCCCACCCTGATGTATATAATTATAAGCATGTATTTGCTGTAGACCCTGAGTATTTCTTTGTAAAAGGCTACTGCAAACACATCTTTATAGACGGAGCCAGACGCGCTTCTGTCATTCTTAAAGTTCCTGGCGAAGATTATTCCAAGGGTAAGCTTCAGATTTTTGACTACTATACTTCTCTTATAAGTAATTGGATCACATCCTGCGGAGACAGCGGGTCAAAATTCCATGTCAGGTCATACTTTGCAAAAGCTTTAGAGGGAGACAGTGAATCTGTCTCGGCCATGATCCGGCAGACCGTGCTTTTCGGCTGGGATGAAAAGTGCACAAAAGTACTTTTTCTGATCACTCAGACCAAAGACAACAATCAGTTTGACATGCATATGATAACTAACCTGACCCACGAAGCCGAGGGCACATATGCAATGATCCATAATGACATGATCGTCATATTGTCAAACAGCGATATGGTAAATCACTCCCAGTTTAATAACACTCTTGATGTTTTTATTAAATCAAGGGCATGCTGCGGTGCTGTCAGTTTTGCATTTACAGAAATGAAGATGCTGAGTCAGGCTTACCAGCTGGCACTTTCATCTCTTTCCCACAACCCTAAGGTTCCGGGAGCTTTATATCACAGCCAGGATACATCACTTAGGCGTATCGCAAAAATTCTTAATGAGCAGGCAGCCAATACTTTAAACCACCCTGCCCTTACTGTACTTCAGGATTATGATCAGAAAAATAAAACAGACTTTTACAAGACTTTATTCTGTTATTTAAAGAATGAAAGACATAATCAGAATACATCTGATGAACTTTTTATTCACAGAAACACATTGTTCCAGCGCCTGCAGAAAATCCAGGATATCTGGCCTATGGATCTTGATAAACCAGAAGAACGGTTTTTGCTTTTATTTTCTTTTTACAAGGAAGAATATTCGAAAGATTGATACGTATTTAGCGTATCAGTGAAGATATTGACTGTAATTTTTCAATTTACGGTGGACAACTTTTCAATTATGCTCTCCATCCCCAGCCTCTGCCTTTCGCTGAAAAGAGAATAAAAGCTCTCCTCTTTTAGAAGCGTGCAGTTAAATCCGGCAACTTCGCTTTTGCTCCTGCCGTTATATATTTCATCAATCAGGGCCAAGGCACCTTTGACCAGCAGACTCTGACTGTCGGAACGCATCTTTAGTGTATCTTTCTCCCACCGGCACTCCACCCAGGTTGTAGTCTGGCAATTTTTTATCAGGTCGGCTTCACTGCGCTCTGCCTGCGGGATTCCTTCAAACCTTTTTCCCAGTCGTATCAGCAGTTCAGATCTTGATAATATATCTCCAAGCTCTGCCAGATCATCCAATATGCTTTTTTCTGTTTCCTGCATTGTCATAAGTTTCTCATCACCTGGTTAGCTTTAAAATGTATTTTTATATTCCCGCAGCCAAAGTCCTTCTCCGCATTATAAACAATTATAGATCAATGTACCAAGTTCTTTTGTATCCTGCACCATGCCAAGCTTATATGGTGAAACTTCCACTCCGATATCCTTGCGAAGTGCATTAAGCAAAAGAGCTATTTTCATGGGTGCACTGCCTGCAGTACCGCATGTTGTGGCACGCTCAGACTCTGCAGCCATTGGAAGATTCAGATCCAGAGCTTTATCCAGGCTGAGCTCAGCCATGTCATTCAACGACATTCCCCTGCATTCACCGGGTTCAAGAAAAAATTTCATGCAGACGTATTTATGCACGCATTCCTGTACCTGTTCTTCATTGATCCCCTGAATTTCCCTTATAAGGTGTGCCTGGTTAGCTGCCTCGTCAAACCTTGCAAGTATATCGTTTTTAATCTGCTCTCTGATACTCATTGTTTTCTTCCAATTAATTTTTCCTCTGCCCCGCTATGTGGCAAGGCAGAGGAAATCTTTTTAATTTCATTCAGTATTATACCATAAGAGGTTCCATGCCGTAGCTTTCAGCCAGCATCTTAAGTTCCTCAGTATAGTCTCCGAATACGATAGGCAGGTGAAGTCCGCACATACACTGAGCCTTATAGAACTTCTTCTGATCTTCGACTCTGAACACAAATCCGCCATTGCAGTTATTCATATTATAACCGAAGCTTCTGACTATTGTTCCCTTTCCGATGAAAAGTTTCTTCAGATCACCGCTGAACTTGGCAAGTGTGATAACCTGTCCCTCGTCCTCATTAAAGTTATGACGGAAGCATGCACCAAATCCCTGATCGTATGCAAAGTGACGGAGTGCATATGACATCTGCTCTTCGTTTATGCCGCGCATCTTACGGGTTGGGGTTGAATGCGCAACCATGTAAAGATTATCCATCTCCGCAAGGTCTGCCACATCAGCTTCAGGAAGGCTCTTTGCAATCTGCTTGGCCAGGCTCTTCTTATCCTCGAAGATAAGAGGAAGTGTATTTCCCATGTACGGTGACTTGCCTGAGATGGCAATCTCTGCCAGCATGGTTACAGCAGAAGCGACATCATACTCACAGGTTGATGGGATGCCTTTTTCAATATTAAGGGAATGATTAAGACAGAATGTGAACTGCTCCTGGTTCATTCTTCTTGTTGAGCAGCAGTCAGGACATGGGATAACTACTGCATTGCAATCATACAGGTCAAGGCACTTATTAACTGTCTTGTGAGCGATCAGGGACTTAATGACAAAATCCTTCTCAATCTCAGCCTCCTCAGCTCCTGCGATCAGTTCATCTGCAATTTTTCCGCACTCAGCGATCTCTTCCTCAGTGATATTAGGAGTAATACGTCCCGGCGTAGTATAATTTCCTTCCTCTTTAAGAGGCTTCATGTAATCCAGCAGCTCATGAAGGTTCATTGTACGGAAATGAAGTCCCATTTTCTCGGTTACGGCTCTGTGATCAATAAATGTATCAGTAGCACCGGCCTTAGGAATATCATAATTAAAACGAGGAACCAGAAGTACGTTTGACTTTGCAATCGCCTTCTGAACAGCCATGGTCTTAATACGCTTAACAGTGTCGTCCCAATCCATCTCTGTATAAACATCAACCCCCATGTTATAAAGATATCCGCTCTTAGCAGGATTCCAGATATTAGGAAGGATGACAATAGGCTTCTTTGCTCTTACACAGAACTCATTAAAAATGGCATCTGCACCAAACGTATTGCTGGCGAGATATACATCAGTCTCTTCCCTGCCTTCAAGAAGAGTCTCAAAATATTCTTCCTTTATATCCCAGTCATCAGTTACTTCAACAGTCTTCATATCGAGAAGATTTACGCACTCAGGCATTGCCTTTTTGATCTGCGCCATGTTGCCCTGGATAATATGACCGTTAACGATCGGATCAAATCCCGGCTGGATAGCATCTCCTCCTGCCATACGGCAAGGTCCCTCATAATAATACTTATGACTGAACATTACGAATATAGGTCTTACGTTCAATTTAGTATTCATGCAGCTGTTTACCATCTTTAATTTCCTCCATCTATAAAATCTGCACTATAAAGCATTTTTACGATGTGATTATATCCCCGTGCCCCCAAATTTAATATGTTTTTCGCGACCAACCCTAAGTTTCACAAATGCGCATTAAATGTTCAATATGCACAATGGACCACGGGGACAGTCCCCCTGGTCCATTTATATCTCCGTTTAAACTGTGCTCAATCGCAAACTTGTTTCGTTCCAAAAAATGCTGAATTTTCATTTTTTTCGTTCCGAAAAATGTTGACACCTGCGTATTTTCATTTTATTTTATACGAGAGGTAAAATATATGGAACGTGAGATTTATCAAAAACTTTTAAAATGGAAAGATTCTGAATATAGGAAGCCGTTAATTGTTTACGGTGCAAGACAGGTTGGGAAATCATATGTTATTACGGAATTCGGCAAAAACGAATTTAATGACATAATGATTTTTAACTGTGAAAAAGATTCAAGGATAAAATCAATATTTGAAAAAGGTTTTCAAACTGACAGAATTCTAAAAGATCTGGAAGTACTTTCAGATAAAAAGATTATTCCAGGCAGGACTCTGATTTTTTTAGATGAAATTCAGGAAGTCCCTAAAGCAATTACTGCCTTGAAGTACTTTTCGGAGGACGCTCCCGAGATTCATGTCGTGGTTGCCGGCTCACTTCTGGGATTAGCCATACATGAAGGTGTATCTTTTCCAGTTGGCAAAGTTGACGAACTTCACCTATATCCACTTTCATTTCCGGAATTTGTACTTGCAAGACTGGGAAAAGCTGCTTATGACAAGCTTATAACTGATGAACTGACTGAACTTGATTCCATGTCCGCGCTATATATAGATGCTCTTAGAGAGTACTATTTTACAGGCGGAATGCCGGAAGTAGTTGCCGGATTTGTTGAAGGCAGAGAAACCAAAGATCTGCGAAATATTCAAAAACGTATTTTACAGGATTATTCTCTGGATATTTCAAAACACGCCAGGTCGGAAATTTTAGGGCGCATTCACCAGGTGTGGAACTCTATTCCGCAACAGCTGGCTAAAAGCAATAAGAAATTTGTATATGGAGATATTCAAAAAGGAGCCCGGGCAAAAGATTTTGAGCTTGCAATTGAATGGCTGACGGACGCAGGGATAATCTATAAAATCCCACGGGTACGAAAAGCCGGAATACCTTTGAAATTCTATGAAGATTTTTCAGGTTTCAAACTATTTCTTCTCGACCATGGCCTTATGGGCGCTATGGTCGATGCACCTCCCTCTGAAATATTATTATCAGAAAATGTATTTGAAGAATATAAAGGAACTTTTACTGAGCAGTATGTTGCCGAGCAGCTGGTCTGCTATGCTGATACAGGAATTTATTATTTTGACAGTGAAACTTCAAAACTTGAATTGGATTTTCTTATCCAGAAAGACAACATAATGGTTCCTATCGAAGTAAAAGCCGAAGAAAATCTAAAATCCAAATCATTATCACAATTTTTTAAAGATCATCCGGAAAGTATGCCTATAAGACTTTCCATGTCTGGTTACAGATGCCAGGAGTGGATGATAAACATTCCGTTATATGCGGCCTGCCGCATTTTTGATGCGTAGCTGGCTGCTCTCCGTCCTGGCATTTACGGTGAGCTTTCCCGATTTAAAAGAGCCGGTTCCATGTGGAACCGGCTCTTTTCGTGCCACTGGGACAGGTTCCATGGCAGATTACATTGTTTCGACAGCCTTGCGTTCTACTTCAAGAAGGCGGAGGTAATCGGAGATATATGTGTCAAATCCTTTAACCTTTTCCTCGTCGGGCTGCTCGGTTACTTTTGAGGCTTTGGCGAATACTTTTGTTTCAAGGAAGCTTCCAAGGCTTTCATCGGCGCTGTGCTGATGCATATAAGCTGCCAGAAGTGCCATGCCGTAAGGTCCTCCTTCCCCGGCTGTCTCCATGCATGATACCGGTGCCTTACAGGCTGCGGCCATATACTTCTGAGCAACTCCCGCTGTTTTAAAAAGGCCGCCATGACCTGTCAGTGAATCGATTACCACATGTTCCTGTTCCAGCTTCATCATACCCAGCTTCAAGGTCGACATGGATGAATAGAGCATAGATCTGATGAAATTAGCAAGAGTCAGTCTGCACCCCGGTCGTCTCAATGTCAACGGAACGCCGGCGTCCATATGGGTTACACCTTCTCCTGCAAGATAATTGCACACCATGACCCCGCCACAGTCAGCATCACCTTCAAGGCTCTTTTCATACAGCTTCGTATAGAGCTCGCCGGTCTCAATGCTGCTTCCGGCAAATAAAGCTGCAGCCTCTCCCAGCATATTTATCCATTCGTTGGAATCCGGTGTACAGTTATTGCAGTGAACCATGGCCACAGGAGCCCCCTCCGGCGTAGTGACCACATCAATTTCCTCGTAGTAGTTTTCAAGTTCTTTTTCAAGAACTACCATGGAAAATATGGATGTCCCGGCAGAAACATTTCCGGTACGGGGTGCCACAGAGTTTGTTGCAGTCATACCCGTTCCTGCATCTCCTTCAACCGGTGCAAAAGGAACGCCTGCCGGAAGGAGTCCTTCCAACAGAGCACTTCCCTTTTCAGTTAATTTTCCGGCACATTCACCTGCTGTCAATACTTTTGGAAGGAGAGAGATTATTTTCTGATCAAAGCCATGTTTTTGTGCCAGAGCATCGAATTTATCGAGCATTTCAGAGTTATAGTTTTTAGTCTTTTCATCTATCGGGAACATTCCGGAAGCTTCACCGATTCCCACAGCATTCACACCTGTCAGCATATAATGAATATAGCCTGCAAGTGTGGTTATGTGAGCAATTTTTCCCACGTGCTCCTCACCGTTTAATATTGCCTGATAGAGATGGGCAGCGCTCCATCTCTGAGGAATATTAAACTTAAATTCAGCGGACAGCTCAGCTGCTGCCTGTCCGGTAATCGTGTTCTGCCAGGTACGGAACGGAACAAGAAGATTCCACTCCTCATCAAATGCAAGATAGCCATGCATCATGGCAGAAATTCCCATTGCTGAAATTTCTGATGTCAAGGTATCACATTTGCTAAGGGCATCTTTAAGGCCTGCCCAGGCGTCTGCCAGGTCATATGTCCATACTCCGTTATCCAATGTACTCTGCCAGGTGTGATCACCTGAAGATACAGGCACGTATTTTTCATCTATCAATACTGCTTTTATACGGGTAGACCCCAGTTCTATTCCTAAGTAATTCATTTTTTCCCTTGTTCTTCTGCGCTGTTTCGCTGCTTTATAACCTGCCAAAAATGAATCAGGCAAATGGGTTCTCACTCGGATAAGGCAGAGCCTTTGGCTGATTATAACCAATGTCAGCAATACCAAAGTATTTGAACACCTCAAACAATGACTTGCCACAGTGGGCAAATGCGACTGCACCGTGATGAGGGTATCTCTTCTGTACAAGCACATGACGGTAGAATCGACCCATTTCGGGAATTGCGAAAATACCGATACCTCCGAAGCTTCTGGTAGCTACAGGAAGGACTTCGCCCTCTGCAACATAAGCCTTAAGCTCGCCATCAGAATTGCACTGCAGACGATAGAATGTAATGTCAGAAGCTGCGATATCACCCTCAAGAGTTCCTCTTGTAAAGTCAGGCTCGCTTCCCTGAGGCTCAAGGAGTCTGTGCTGTATCAGCTGATACTTGACAGCTCTGTCAGCGCACATCTTGCAGGCAGGAGTATTTCCACAGTGGAATCCCATAAATGTATCAGTAATCTTGTAATCGAACTTGCCCTTAATATCTTCGTCGTAAATGTACTGCGGAACAGAGTTGTTGATATCAAGAAGAGTTACTGCATCGTTGGTAACGCAGGCACCGATATACTCGCTGACTGCTCCATAGATATCAACCTCGCATGCAACAGGAATACCCTTAGATGCCAGACGTGAATTTACATAACAAGGCTCAAAACCGAATGTCTCCGGAAATGCAGGCCAGCATTTGTCTGCAAATACAACATATTCCCTTGCGCCCTTGTGGCTCTCAGCCCAATCAAGAAGTGTCAGCTCGAACTGAGCCATTCTCTCCATAAGATCATCATAGTAACGGCCCTCGCCCAGCTCAGCCTTCATGTCAGCGATAACTTCCGGGATACGGGCATCACCCTTGTGGGCATTATAAGCGACAAGAAGATCCAGCTCTGAATTCTCTTCAATCTCGATTCCCATCTCATAAAGGCCCTTGATAGGTGCGTTGCAGGCGAAGAAATCCTGTGGTCTTGGTCCAAATGTGATGACCTTAAGGCTCTGGATTCCAACGATTGCCCTGGCAACAGGAACAAAATCACGGATCATCCCGGCAATCTCAGCTGCTGTTCCAACCGGGTATTCAGGAATATATGCCCTTATCTTTCTCATCCCAAGGTTATATGAGCAGTTCAGCATGCCGCAGTATGCATCGCCTCTGCCGTTGATCATGTCGCCGTCACCTTCAGCAGCTGCCACATACATTACAGGGCCGTTGAACTTCTGTGCGATAATGGTCTCCGGTGTTTCAGGTCCGAAGTTTCCAAGGAATACAACGAGGGCATTGCAGCCGGCCTTCCGTACGTCTTCAAGGGCTGCAAGAGCATCCTTCTCATTTTCCACGGTGATCTGACACTCGTAGATTCCTTCCTGAGCCTTGCCGCACTGTCCCTTCATGCACTCAGCTATGATCTGCTGGCGGCGCTTTGTTGAAAGTTCGATTGGAAAGCAGTCACGGGAAACTGCAATGATTCCAAGCTTGATTTCTGGTATGTTCATAATTTTCCTCTTTTCTATGTCAATATTTCTTGATTGTTTAAGTATTTCTGCAATGGTCCGGCACATTTACTGTCGCTATGACATTAAATCAATGTTGACACCCTTAAGGCCTACTTTGGCTCCGCCCCTGGCCTCCTCTGATTCCGGATGAGCCAGAAGCCATTTGTTGCGGGCTGTAAGAAGTTCATCTTCCGGGGTCATATTATTCATCACAGGTCTTTCAGTATTGGTTCCCTGAGGAAGTGCAACCAGCACCTGGAAGCCTTGCTCTGCGTCCACATGGCACGGTGCATAGTGAAGCGTTGTTGCATAAACTTCGACCAGTACGCCTGCCGGCACTCGAAATGCCTTAACACAGGAAGTATCCAGAAGTCCATCCTCACCGATCTCATTCTGTCGGGCCAGAAGCAGAACAAAATCTCCGGTACCCAGATTAAACTCGCTGTTTCTATGGTATTCAAGACAGTTAAGTTTCGTATTGTGACCATTACACCAGCCCAGCTGTACAGGCATTCCGCCGAAGCAATGTTCACTGATCTCTGGCATGGCCGGAAGCTCCTGAAGGTCAGGATCCTCAGCGACGTATACAACGCCGTCTGTTACAGGCGTCATGGAAAGCACACTTAAGATTTCATTCACCGTGTCATCCATTCCCGTAACGATCTGCCCATAACCTTTAAATTCTTTATCAGCAACATCATATATTTTCATATTGTATACCTCAACATTAAATCAGCTCTTTAAACATTTCCCTGCATGCAGGATAAATCTTTCTGAATCTGCTGTAAGCCTCATCATATCTGCATGTAAGTTCACGGTCTGGATAAACCGTTTCCTTAACATGTATCAGTCTGCCGCAGGCCTCAGCGCAGTTTGCGTACTCACCGCAGCCCACCATTGCAAGAATTGCTCCTCCATATCCCGGTCCCTGCTCAGTTTCAGGAATATCCAGAGGAATTCCAAGCACATTGGCAAATATCTTAAGCCATAGTCCTGACTTCGCTCCGCCTCCGCAGATCTTGCTTCTTGTTATTCCCATGGCGGAAAGTTTTGATGCAAGGGTTTGTGCTGCAGCTTCCACGTTAGCAGCGGATTTCTTCACAGCTAATGAAGCCTCCGCATCTAAGGCGTCTATAGCATCACCGGCTGTCTTCGAAACTTCTTCGAAGGAGTCCCTGATGGCAAATGCTACTCCCTCCAGAACTGCCTGAACCATGTCATCTCTTGATGTGTCCATGGTCATTCCGATAAATGTGCCTCTGGCGTCAGTATCATTTATAGGACTTCTCTCTCCCATAAGATATGGCAAGAAATACACGTGGTTTCTCCCCAGCATATCATCGGTGATTCCTGACTGCATGCCGTTATAATCATTCGTTCTGAGTATATCTTCATAAAACCACTTATTGCAGCTGGCTGCCGAAAGCATGCAGCCCATGAGATGATAGCCGCCGTCAGCGTGGGCAAAGTTATGAATGCCCGGACAATCCAGATTCACAAAGCTGTCTGAAGACATAAATATGGTTCCGCTGGTCCCCAGGGAAATATTGCACTGTCCATCGCCTACAGTACCTGTTCCGATGGCCGCAGCCGCATTATCTCCGGCTCCTGCCACAACCTTTACATCAGCCGGAAGACCAAGCATAGATGCCATACCCGGAAGAAGCGTTCCTGTAACTTCGAAGCTTTCAAAAAGCTCCGGCATCTGCTCTTCACGCAAACCGCAGATATCCAGCATTTCCCTGCTCCAGCATTTGTTCCTCACATCAAGAAGAAGCATTCCGGAGGCATCAGAATAATCGCAGCTGTGAACTCCGGTCAGACAGTAATTTATATAATCCTTCGGCAGCATTACCTTAGCTATGCGGCTGAAGTTCTCAAGCTCATTTTCCCTGACCCACAGAAGCTTAGGCGCGGTAAACCCGGCAAATGCAATATTGGCAGTCCACTCTATAAGCTTCTCTGTTCCTATCTCATTGTTTAGGTAATCGACCTGTTTGGCGGTTCTTCCATCATTCCACAGGATAGCCGGTCTGATCACTGCATCATCCTTATCCAGAATAACAAGCCCGTGCATCTGGCCGCCGGCTCCGATTCCTTTAACAAGTGAAGCATCGAAGCCATTTATCAGTTCAGGGATACCCTCACATACTGCGCGAAGCCAATGCTCGGGATTTTGCTGGCTCCAACCCGGATGAGGAAATTCCAGAGGGTATTCCCTGCTGATCACATTTAAGATCTGACCCTGTTCATCGGTCAGCATCAGCTTCGTTGCCGATGTTCCCAGATCGATTCCGATATAATAACTCATATTATTATCCTCTATATTGCCGAAACTGCCCACCCATTAAAGGCAGGCAGTCTGAACAAACCATTTAATATTTTCCCAGGATTCAGGCACTCTTCCTGTCTGCTATTTTTTCCTTGAACCATCCGATTATAGCCTGTCCCTGATGCGAGATCAGGAAGAATACAACCAGGAAACATCCATAAACAATATTTGTTACTGCTCCGGAATAGCCTGACGGAGATATAACTGAAAGTCCGTATTTAAGTGTTCCAACTGCAAAGGATGAAAGAATAATACCGATTGCATCATTTGAAAATCCGCCGATATAGAATCCCATAAATACAGGCAAAATAGAACCAAATGCTGTGCTGACAGTGCCAAGTGTTGAACTAATTGCTGCTACTGAAGCTGTCTGAGCAGCGAAGATGCAGGCAGCAACTCCATAAATGGCACCGGTAATAACAAAACTTATCATTACTTTCTTACGTTCATTGATTCCGATATTAACAGCTGCATTCTGGTTGTTGCTCA
>R11__coassemble_1073_pt1 | contig 16183 bp, 12 predicted proteins | sample R11__metabat2_high_PE_009 | metagenome-assembled genome bin R11
AGGCAGACGGCAGTTCTTCAAATTGGTTCTTTGTAAAGAAGGGTAAATATACCAAGGCTACAGGTATCGCCAGAAAGGCAGACGGCAGTTCTTCAAATTGGTTCTTTGTAAAGAAGGGTAAATATACCAAAGCAACCGGCATCACCAGGAAGGCAGACGGCAGCTCAACTGTATGGTATTACGTTAAGAATGGCACTTACAAAACAAATGTAAGGACAGTTGCCAAAAAAGCGGACGGCAGTTCCTCAGCTCTGTTTTTCGTAAAGAACAGTAAATTTTACAAATATACCGGCATCGTGAAGGTTGGCAGTAAATCATATTATTTGTTCAATGGAAAGGTAGCGACTGATAATACACTTTACGGAGTATCTTCCATTAAAGAGTTAGGACAAGTGTTTGGGGCATCTGTTGGCAAAGTATCACTGGATCAGCAAATGCTTGAAACGGTTATGGGCAAACTCGGTAAGCAGAGAATTGAAGCTGAAGGGAATCTGACGGATTACCAGAAAAATATACTGTGGTCCTGCCGGGTCACATCTGCAACACCGGCACACTACTGTGCGCTATGGATAACAAATGTTTTTGAAAACATTGGCATATATACCGTCTATGGCAATGCAAACGATATGTGGGCTAATATCTGTTATTCCAGCAATCTCGATGATCTTCAGCCAGGAATGCTGATCGCAGTGCAGCATTCCAGAACCGACACAGATTCTGATGGCTATATTTACGGGCATGTAGGCATTTACATTGGCATGGGTTATGTCATCGCCAGCACAACGGTTTCCGGCGAAGGGCGGAAAGTAATAACCAGTCTTGATGACTGGCTTTCCCGTTACGATCCGTATGGGACAGCCGCCTGGGGTTATCCATCGTAATCAGTAATCGTATAGTTGTCTCTGTTGAATGACAAGGCTTCATGACGAAATTGACATACAATAGACGGCAGGCTCCGGATTTTCCGGAACCTGCCGTTTTTGAAACCATCACATAAAATCCCAGGTTTACAAAGTCATTTTTTTATGATAATTAAATAACTGTGGAAATCAGTTATTGGGATTGACATTTGTGAGGAAAGACGAGGAGATGCAGAAAATGAAAAAAATAGTAATTGCGATAGCAGCGGCAATCATGTGTCTGGTATGTTCATCTGCCGCCGCAGGCGTGGCGTATGCCGCAGACAGCGACAATATTCCTGTTGTCCAGGGAATTACAAGAAATGCGGATGGAGACTTTATCCTAAGCTGGGGCGCAGTGGATGGAATGGACCATTATGAAGTACTTACAAATGTTTCAGTCCTGTTTGATGACGTTCTATATACCCTGTCAAAAGTCATAGCAACTACAACCGATACAGAGGCAGATGTGTCGTTTTATATGTCTAAAGGTAAAGAACGCACTTTTTACGTAAGGGCTGTTGACGCAAAAGGAAATGAATATGAATCCGAATACAGCTATACGTATAATGCCCCGATACTGTCATGCGGAGTATCTGGATTTGAGGATGAGATTGACATATCCATTGTGGACTATTCCAGCACGAAAGACTTTGATTCCCTCGAAATCTACAGGAAGAAGGGGGAAGGGGAATATACAAAGATAAAAACATTTAAATACAAAACCAGCAAAAGCTATTCTTTCACTGATGTGCCGGAAGAATCCGGAATATATACTTACCAGGTACGGTACAAGGTGGATGAATATACGGATACTGTATATTCAGACTCAGCGACATTTATCCAGGTCCCTGTGATAAAATCATTGAAGCTCAACATGAAAACATATATTGCAACGGTTGAACTTGAGGAAGCAGACAGCATTGCAGATTATTATTATTTTAGTGTTAGAAGTAATGAGAGTTATATGAATGGCAGTATAGTTTGGTATGGAAAAGTAGAGAATACCGGCAGTACGACCCTGACACTGGATTTGAACACGGATGTAGGTCTCAGCATTGATAAAGATAACCTTCTGTCCTGGCTCTGCATCTGTGCAACATACGGAGATTGGTATAACCGGGGGCTGGATTACGGAGAAAGTGCTGTTGCGGCGACACAGGTGTGTTCACTTCCAAAACCTCTCTTAAGAGGCTCTGTTTCCACAACATCTGCAAGGGCAGGAATTACATGGAATACGGTTTCATCAGGCACATTATTTCAGTATAATAATTCCGACGATGCCGATTGCATTGTGTATCCGTCAGTGATTATATACAAATATAATGAAGAAACAGAAAAATGGGAAAAGCTAAAAACGCTGGGTAATACATCCGATGTTTTCAATGACACAGATGTGGAAGCGGATACTGATTATCAGTACAAGATAAGAAGCTATTTTAAATCCCCGGACGGCAATATCTTCTATTCGGAATATTCCGATGTGATAACAGTTCATACGCTTCCGACAAGCGAATCCATTTCTCAAATGAATGCAGCGGCGGCCGGAAAATACGGAAAGCTTTATCAGAGCCAGTTTGATGCAGCACAGGATATCATGGCAGCCGGATACGGGGTGTATTCTGTTAACCTTGAAAACGGTATGACGGCTTATTATTCCTATGGAACGTGGAGTTTTGCTTCCGGCATCAGTGACTTTTTTGACTATAAAGGATATTACAGCGTTGCTTATGAGACCGGTGACAATATCGCAATCGTGAGACTTGACAGCGACTCCCAGGAAGTAAAGAGCACGATTACAATCCCGCAGAAATATCCGTTGGTCGGCGGTGTAACCTGTGATGACAGCGGCAATTATTATATTGCCTGGGGACAGTGCGACACAAATGAAACAAAGAATGTTGTGACATTTGCAGTATCCAAATATGATTACAATGGAAACCATATTAAAACCGTTACATATAAAGGGGACGATTTCGACGTCAAAGAACCGTTCGAAGCTGGAAACTGTTCCATAGCTATCAGTGGGGATACCCTGGTATGTTATTTCGCGCGATTAATGTACAAAGGCACTGACGGTATTAATCATCAGGGCAGCAAATTGGTCGGCATCAACATCAATACAATGAAGAACTGTGGTATTGACGGAGATTATTATGCAAGCCATGCATTTGACGAACAGGTGATTGTTACAGATAACGGCGACTTTGAATTTGCGGTTTTAGGCGATGCATATCCAAGAGGCTTTGCAGTTTCTTACCCGGACGATTCCTGGATCTCAAAAAAAGTTGTACCGTTCCATTTCTACGGGAAACTTGGTGAAAATACTACAAATGCACAGTTCGGGGGGATTGGCGATGTTTCCACTGGTATTGCACTTGTCGGGGCATCCGGAAAATCCATGAAAACGCTGAACAGTACAAAACAGCTCTTCCTTCAGGTCGTAAGCACTGCCACAGGGGAATCTGTTGTGGGAAGCTCCACGAGAACCGGAACAAGCGGAGGGGAAGATACCACGGACACCAATATCAAATGGCTCACCAGCTATACGGATGGATATGTACTGAACCCAAGGATGGTGGTGGATGAAAAAGACCGGATTATCATACTCTGGACGAAAGTCATGACTGACAGCAACGGTTATGATACTGGAGACTGGATGACTTACTATATGATTCTTTCCGCATCCGGCACCGTCCTTCAGAAAGCCACACCGATTGGGCAGGTACTCTTAAACGGAACAGAAGAACTGAAATACAAAGACGGCAGAGTATACTGGAGCACATCCAAAGGAAACGGCGTCATTGTAACAAACTATCTGGAAGTGGGAGAGAACCAGGTATTCGTGAACGAGAATGAAACCGACCTGCTTCCGCCTGAAGGGCATGTTTATGTAAAGGGTGTCTGCAGCGACTGCGGTGATATCCGGGACGGATTTGCCTATGTAAGCGGCAAATGGGGCTATTACAAGAACAACACGCTCCAGAAAGAGACCGGCTTAGTTTACGGCACCATCTCAACGCTGTCATCATCACCGAAGTGGTATTATATTGAAAATGGTATCTATACCAAGGCATCGGGAATAACCAAGAAGGCCACGGGTTCTGATACGACATGGTACTACGTAAAGAAGGGTGTTTACACCAAGGCCACGGGTATTGCTAAAAAGGCGGATGGCTCAAGCTCTACCTGGTATTACGTTCTTAACGGAAAATATACCAAGAACACTGGTATTGCCAAGAAGGCTGATGGTTCAAGCTCGATATGGTATTTTGTTAAGAAAGGCATCTATACCAAATCTACAGGAATCGCCAAGAAGGCTGACGGCAGTTCCTCAACGTGGTATTTTGTCAAGAAGGGTGTTTACACCAAGGCAAGCGGTCTCGCCAAGAAGGCCGATGGCTCAAGCTCAACATGGTATTACGTAAGCGGTGGTAAATATGTCAGCACAGCAGCCGGCCTTGCCCAGAAAGCGGACGGTTCGAGCAAGACCTGGTACTACGTACTTAAAGGAAAGTACACAAAGAATACCGGTATTGCCAAGAAGGCTGATGGCAGTTCTTCAACGTGGTATTATGTAAAGAACGGTGTTTATACCAAGTCTACAGTACTTGCAACAAAGGCTGACGGCAGTTCCTCAGTAAAGTACTATGTATTAAAGGGCATCTACACAAGTTACACCGGCAGCGTTACAATCGACAAAGTGGAATATACCCTGTCAAAAGGAAAGGTCACCGGCCACTATGAGAATGTTCTTGTATCCGAAGCGTGGACAGAAGATGCAGTGTATGAGAATCATGTGATATGTAACTGCGGTTTTGATTTCACAGCCGAAGGGTACTCTCAGGACGAGATTGACGATCATGCAAATGCTCACCTTGACGCTGGGGAGGGCAGCGAATATGAAGAACAGCAGGTGCTTGTAACCCCAGAGGTATACCACGAAGCGGTATATGAAAAACAATGGGTAGCGGACAGTGCCGCGTAAGACGCAGACAGTGTTTACCCCGCGAAGTACCGACCTCCTTACATGACAAGATATATTTTTAATCACAACCACCGGCTAAGCCGGTGGTTGTGATTTTGTTCTGTAAAAACTTCTGAAAATGTCTTTTCCCCGGTCTTTGATGTTGTAACATCAAAAACTTTATTGTCAGATTTGCTGCAGTGCAATATACGGACTTTTCTTTCCATAGCGACCTTTATGCCGGGATTAAACCGTTGGTTCAGTGAATTTCATACTGTACAGTGATAATATTTGTTCAGGTACAAAAAGCGGCTTTACTTATAACGAGCGGTAAGATAGTTAAGACCGCTTACAATGAAACTACGGGTTTATTTTTAATTGAATCCGGCAATGGTAATATTCTCTCACGAGCATTGACCATTGGGGAGGAAATCGTCATAGACAATTATATTTGGAATTCAAGAGGCAAAGGCAATTGGTTTTCCAGAGTACTGGTATTTGCAACTGAAAAACATGCGGGGCTGCTCCATGATGTTCTGGAGGACACCGATGCCACTGAAGCTGACGTATTGGATTTCGCCGGCCCGGATATTCTTGAGGCAGTGAAGCTGGTGACAAAAACAGATGGCTATGATGAGAATGAATACATCGAAGCTATCCTGAAGAATGATATCGCGAAGGAAGTCAAGAACGCCGACAGGATACATAATCTCCGCGAGGCACGTACTGCCGGCATTGACTTCATCCAGCGCTATATCCGCGACACTGAAGATAACTATAAGGGAAGATTCAGTGCCGAAATGGACCATGAACTTGACAGCCTGAAGGAAGAACTGGAGAGATGCACAGAAGCCCTGTGACTCTTCAGCAACCTGCCATCCGCAGCTGTGATACTGACTGACGGCTTTGCCCCATTCCTGGATGAAAGCGCAGACCGGACAAATGAGGGACTGCGTTCCATAACACTGCAGATGATCGAGGATTCAATTAATTTTGTTACATCTGTGGCATCATTCAATCTGGCAAAAATATTCGCAGGATATAGAGATAGTGACAGTCTGAATGACAGGATGGCAAATCGGTCAAAGAGTTGCAGCGTAACAGAAAAACAGATATAATAAACTCGGTTATATATCATAGTAAGTGTTAGGGGGGCAAACAAATATGTGCCTTAACGATAAATTGATAAACTCAGTAAAAAGGGACAAAATCAATAATGCAATAAAATACTTGGCACAAAACAACAGCAAGGGTGTGATTGAAAAGGTAATATTATTCGGAAGCTGCATAACTGATGAATGTACCAGCCAAAGTGATATAGACGTTTGTTTTGTTTCATCTTACGATAGTTCAAATTCAGATTTTTTCAATATCTATGGAGGATTTTCTATTGCAGCAGATGATCTGTGTGATATTGTCATTTATGACAGAGTAAACGGAAAATTAAAAAATGAAATAAATAATAAAGGGGTGATAATTTATGAATATACAGCGAATTAAAGCTGACATATCGACAGCCAGAAATAATCTTTCCCCTGAAGGAAACCCAACAAACGACGAGTATTTATATGACGTTGCTGCTTACCATGCGCAGCAAGCAGTTGAAAAGATTTTAAAATATATCTTACATGACCAATATGGTGTAGATGATACTACAAAACAATTTAAAACACATAATATATCCACATTATTGATAATGGTGAATGCGCATGATGCAGATTTTATTACCAACCATAAGAAATTGGTTGATTTATCCGATGAAATAACAAATTGGGAAGCAGCTACCAGATACGGTGAGGATTTAGTTGCGGCAAAAGAAACTATAATTGATGTTTTAGACTATTGTGACATTATTCTTGCAAACGAAATTCAAATTTAAGAAAAAGTTGTCTGTCAAATAATGGTGATAACCCGCGGATTACAGGTCCGCGGGTTTTTAATGCATTCTTGCCATTAGTATGCCCATTGGCCAATATATGCATGTTGCCGCATCTTATGATCCAACCTGATTGTAAGATTAAACCCACGGTTTATTAAATTTCACCCAATATGGTGATAACATTTTATATGACAGATTTGAGTAAACCTATCAGAAAAGAGGTTTTATATGGAGAAAGACAAAGAAATACAGATGCGCAGCAGATATACTTTTACAACGGATGGCAGTCACATGATGCGCAGCTGGGAAGAAAACGGCATACGCGTGGCGCGTATGGCGGCAAACATGACAGAGGCGAAGCCACAATGGGGATTCATCAGGCTGTGTAACTTCATGGCACGCTGCGTCAGGGAAGTACAGGATGAGACAGAACTTAAGTTTGACGACCCAAGGTATGTTGCGGAAATGCTGGCGTTCATGTACCAAAAAACTGCGAACGAGAGCAAGCGCAGGAGTGGCAGCCACGGGCTCTGGATGGACATCGCCGAATATACGATGGCGATAGTGGCTGACCGTGAAAGAGTGGCAGGGGACATAAAAGCCATGGGAGAAGAGTGCCTGACAAAGTTTCCACGGATCCAGGCGTTCATGAACGGAACAGCAGGAGAAGATGACACAATGGCGGTGTTCCTTTCCATGTGGATACAGATGAACCTGATGGCCGGGCTTGACACAAATATTCTTTCAAAGATCCCAATCAGTGAGAAAGATGCGGCAAGATGGATGTTTCTCAAGCGTGAAGCAGCCGGCGCCTGTTCGTTGCTGGAACAGTGCGTGTCAAAAGAAGCCGGCGGCAAGGCTGATCTTCCATCGGAGCCGGATGAACTGACAGAACGCTGCAGGACATTTCTTTCCGGATGGGACCCGGAATCTATATATGAATATCTTGACGGGTATATATCCGGCCAGGAAGCTGCCAAAACCGAATTTGCTCAGCTGTGCTATGAACACGTGGCACGTATCGCCAACCTGGACCTTGGCATCAAAAAGAGCAATCACGTTATGTTCGGTCCGACCGGCTGTGGCAAGACAGAGCTTGCGCGTGTGATGCGCAGCATACTGCCGGTACCTATCGAGATAGTGGACTCAAGCGTGATAACCAATGCAGGGTTCAAGGGTTCTGATAAGACAGATGTCATGTTTGAACTGGCAGCCGGAAACCCGAACATCGAATACGGCATAGTCATCCTTGATGAGTTTGACAAGCTGTGTATGCCGAGCCATGACTCGACTGGTGCGGATGTGCACAGGCTGGTGCAGGGCGAACTCCTAAAGATGATCGAGGGCACTACCTTAAGACGCAGCACGATGGGCATGTCAGATGAGCTTGATACCACTAATATAACCTTCATCTGTGCGGGTGCGTTTGAGGGTGCTTTTGACAATCACATAAGCCGTGGCCTTGGCTTCGGAAGCTGCGACACTGACCTTAACAGCGGACGCACAACGATGAAATGCCTGGAGGACTTCGGCATGATACCTGAGCTGGCAGGCAGGATATGCTCAGTCATAGCGCTTGACAGCCTTGACGAGGATGATCTGTACGAGATACTGGCACACAAGAAGGACAACTGCATAGAGAACATGCAGAAACTCTTCCGCGCAGCGTATGCCAAAGAGGTGGAGTTCTCTGACAGTGCCATGCGGGAGATATGCCGTTCTGCTGTGGCAAACGGTCTGGGTGCCCGTGGCTTAAATGGCATTGTGGAGAGTGTGTGCCATGCCGGAAGGAGCACTGCACAGGGCAAAGGAGTACTCCATATAACGGATGACATGGTACGCAGGTGCTGCATGGGAGCATGATGTGTCTGACAGGACGGACTTGCAATTCCATGGTAAGCAGTATGTCTGAAAAACGGCTATACTTACCTCAATAAAAAGTCTTGACTTCTATATATATATATATAATTTATACGTATTAGTTGAGCATGCTTGTTGAAATTAAAAAAAGAGAGGAGATTTTTCATGGTAAAAACAAGAAATTTTGTAAGAACAGTTACTATTGGCCTGATAATGATTGCTGCTGCAATGATTTTTGCCATTCCGGCATTTGCAGACGACTCTGACTCAACGGAGTTAGGATTTGTTGGAGGCGACTTTGAGAAAAACATCACCATCGAAGTTGGCGAGACGTTCGTAATTGATGTGGAAAGTGACCCGGGAGTTAATGTTCCGGAGTCATATGTTTTCGTTGAAGACTGGTATGTCATGTGGGACTCTTGGATGGAAGATGATGGCAAGTATAGCGGGGCCATTGGAGGAAAAACATATACATATACGCCTTTAAAACCTGGGACCAAAAAAATAAGAGTTCATTTGTTTAAGACTGACTCTTCAGGAACTTCCAGTGTTGGAATTGGAATATATAACATTACGGCAGTAGGCGAAGCTTACACCGGTTTTTCCCCGAGAGGGATATATTATGTAAATGGAGAAAGATCGGATTATACCGGCCTGATCAAGGGTACCATTTCGGTCATATCATCATCAGCAAAGTGGTACTACGTGGAGAACGGTGCCTATACAACGAGCACAGGACTTGCCAAGAAGGCAGACGGTTCAGATAACAAGTGGTATTTTGTTAAAAACGGAGTTTACAAAAAAGCCAGTGGAATAGCCCAGAAGATAAACAGTACGGACAAGAAATGGTATTACGTAAGTGATGGTACATACAAAAAGGCAACCGGCCTTGCTCAGAAAGCAGACGGCAGTGTTTCAACATGGTACTACGTTCTTGACGGAAAGTATGCAAAGAAGACAGGTATAGCCAAGAAGGCGGACGGCAGTTCATCTACATGGTTCTACGTTAGTGCCGGAAAATATGTTACGGGTGTAAAGACTGTATGTTCAAAGGCTGATGGAAGTACAACTAAGCTATACTACGTAAAGAACAGCAAATTTACAAAGGCCACAGGTACTGTTACGATCAGCGGAGTTAAATACAAAGTCACAAACGGAGTGGCAGTAAAGGCCTAAACTTCGATATTTTACCTCCGGAGGTACAGACCTCCTTACATGACAAGATATAAGTTTTAATGCAAAGACCACGGGAATCCGTGGTCTTTGTTTTGCTGCTCAAAGCGGTAAAAAAGGCATGCTGCACATAATAGTGATTAGGAAGGCTCCGCTTAACAGCCGGAACGAAAGGACACCCCGACATCTGACCTATGATCAATACCCAAGATCATCGTCCACCAGAATCACTTTAACACGGCCTGGAACCATGTCGAACCTGGTGATTACAATCTTGCCGCAAATGCAGCCATTCATCGTGCAGTCATGGCAGGCTCCGTCATGTTGGCAGGCAGTATCACTAAAACGCATCGCGTTTATCGGAGCTGCATGTTTTCTTGCACGTACAATCGCATCATCCAGCGTTGGAACCAGTTTGTTCATTCCGGCTATGACAATGACGCTGTCCGGGCCAAATGTCAGCGCTGCTACTCTGTTTCCCAGGCCATCTACATTTACCAGCTGGCCGTCTTCCGTGATAGCATTCGTTCCCATGATAAAAACGTCGCCTACGAGAGCCTGCTTCATAAGACTCATTCTTTCGGCCGCATCCTTTGCACTGTCGCGGTCAATCTGCCGGTAATTGCCATTGATTATCGCCTGTTTCAGGCCAATCTCACTGATGCTGACTGAGCCTCCCCATCCCACACTGGATCCTTCCGGGATCAGTGACAATGCCACTTCCAGGGCCTCATTCCTGTTATGGGCAAAATAGCCCTCCATATTACGGGCCTTCAGATTTTTGATGACCTTCTCAGCAATCAGCGCGCTGCGGCGCTCAGTAATTTCATTCTTCATGACAAACCTCACTATCTTCGTAGAAACTATGCCTACCCGTGCATAACAAATCCAGCATTTCCCACTCTGTAAACTCGCAGTAGTGAAAATATGGGACATGACTGTCATTCATGGTATAATATAGGCACATTATACCACAGAGATTTCTGGATACGTGTGCGTCAGATACAATTTTCAGAAACTTAAAATATAAGTTTTCCGTAAATGGACTTATACAAGGAGACGAAACATGAAAGTGACTTACCTGGGAACAACGATGCTTCTATTTGATGATGGGCAGGATCAGATTCTGTTTGATTGCCACATAACACGTCCATCAATTCCCGTTTATGCGATGGGGAAGCTCAGAACTAATGAAGTGGTAGCAGACCGCGTGATCAGCCAGTTCCGGATAGATCGGCTGCGGGCTATGTTTATTTCGCATTCGCACCACGACCATGTGATGGATGCCCCGTATTTTGTAAAAAAGTGTGGAAGCCGTATTTACGGTACGGAGTCAACGCTGAATGTGGCGCGCGGCGGTGATGTCCCAGAGGACATGCTTGTCCGTTTTGAGGCAGATCACAACTACCAGATAGGAAAGTTCAAAGTGAATGTGATGAGCTCACTTCATTCCAAGCCGAGCTTTTTCAATAATGATCTCGGTATGACTATTGATGAACCATTACGTCAGCCAGCTCCAAAGAAACTGTACCGAGAGGGCGGATCATATGATTTTCTTGTGGAACACGACAATAAGAAAATCCTGATAAGGCCGAGCTACAATTTTATCCCGGGACAGCTGGACGGGATACGTGCAGATGTGCTTTTCCTTGCCATCGCGGGACTTTCGAAGGATGATCCACAGCACAAGCAGCAGTTCTTTGCAGAAACGGTGGAGAAGGTGGAGCCCAAGGTCGTTATCCCACTTCACTGGGATAACTTTTTCACACCGCTATATGGTCCGATTGTTGGTCTGCCAAAGCTATTTGAATTCACTGGGAAATCAATGCATGAACTGGCTGAAGGCTGTGCTGACAGAGGGGTACCATGCATAGTGCAGATGCCGCTGACTACTATGGAAATATAAAAGCTTACAGATCCGTTCCCCGAAGGGCTGAACGGACGGGAAAGGGTCGGCCTGTCACGCCCTGAGCTGGCAGAATGTGCATCACACGTGCTGGGGCCAAAGGCAGTGAGGTTCATTGACATGGAAAGCGGTGAGGAACTGCATGGCGTGAAACGGTTTGACGGGTTCGGGTATCCTGTGTGAGATGCCCGGAACAGAATTTCACGGAACCCATCACTTAAAATCCCGTGTTTACAAAACTGGTTTTTGGTGATAATTTAATAACTGTAATAAATTAATTATAGAGGTTGACTACCGTGATGAAAGTATTAGACTTGCTCTCCATACATACATGACAGGCTTGTTGTCTGCAGCAGCCTCAATTTAATTATGTGAACAATAGGACCACCTTCTGGCGCACGCGTCAGGGGTGGTTTTGCATATCCGGACCATATTTTAGTCCGGTGAAAAGGGGGAAGAATCCATGAAAAAGATACTGAAGTTATTTGGTGTTCTCGGCGCAGCGATGTTAATGACGTGCCTGTTGGCGGCGACAGTTACGTTTGCTGCCAGTGCATCTAAAGTCGCAAGCGGCACCTGCGGCACAAATGTTAAGTGGTCACTGGACAGCAGTAGAACGCTGACCATCAGCGGCAGCGGAGATATGAACAATTATAGTAATGGTTACGGATCTACGGATACTGCTCCGTGGTACAGCTATAGTGCATCGGTAAAAAATGTTGTAATTAAAGATGGGGTAACGAGCATCGGGGCAGAGGCATTTTGTAATTGCAGCAGCCTGACAAGTGTTAAGATCCCAGACGGCGTAACAAGCATCGGGTTTGATGCATTTAGGTACTGCAGCAGCCTGACTAGCATCGATATACCGGATGGAGTAACAAGCATCGGGTGGGCGGCATTTAGCGGATGCAGCAGCCTGACAAGCATCGATATCCCAGACAGTGTAACGAGCATCAAGAATTACGCATTTTCTTGCTGCGACAGCCTGACAAGCATAGATATTGGAGTCGGTGTAACGAGCATCAGGGGTGACGCGTTTGGTAGTTACAACAGTCTAGAAACTATTCGGGTTGCGGAAGGAAATGCAGTTTATGATAGCCGTAATAACTGCAATGCCATAATTGAAACAGAATCAAATGAACTTATTGTTGGCTGTAAAAATACAGTAATCCCTGACAGCGTAACGAGCATCGGGACTTGGGCATTTGATAACTGCAGCAGCATGACAAGTGTTAAGATCCCAGACAGCGTAACAAGCATCGGGGCTTATGCATTTTTAAACTGCAGCAGCCTAGCAAGCATCAATATCCCAGACAGTGTGACGAGTATCGGGTATGAGGCATTTTATAACTGCTGCAAACTGCTAAGTATAAAAATCTCACCGAATGTAACCTCTATCGGTGAATGTGCAGTTGGAATGCATTATGACGAAGGAGATACAGCAATATCGGGGTTTGTTATATGCGGCGTGAAGGGTTCAGCAGCTGAAGAATATGCCACTAAAAATGGCATCACATTCGTGTCAACAGGTTTCGTCAAGAGCGGCAGTAAGTGGATATATTATGTTGACGGAAAGCAGTCAACATACACCGGTCTGGTCAAGGGAACCATTTCAGCCATATCATCCTCAGCTAACTGGTACTATGTGAAGAACGGTGTCTATACAAAGAGTACAGGACTCGCCAAGAAAGCATACGGCTCAGATAACAAGTGGTATTTTGTTAATAATGGAGCATACAAAAAAGCCAGCGGAATCGCCCAGAAGATAAACAGTACTGACAAGAAATGGTATTACGTAAGCGATGGCAAATACAAAAAGGCAACCGGCCTTGCTCAGAAAGCAGACGGCAGTGTTTCAACATGGTACTATGTAGCGGACGGTAAGTACGACAGCACAGCAGCAGGACTTGCCAAGAAGGCTGATGGCAGTTCTTCAACAACATGGTATTACGTTCTTGCCGGAAGATATCAGAAAAAGACCGGACTTGCCCGCAAGGCAGACGGCAGTTCATCTACATGGTATTTTGTTAAGAAAGGTGTTTATACCAAGGCATCAGGCATAGCCAAAAAGGCAGACGGCTCCAGTTCGACATGGTACTACGTCCTTAACGGAAAGTTTACCAAGAACACTGGCATAGCCAAAAAAGCGGATGGCAGTTCTTCAAGATGGTATTTTGTAAATAATGGCGTGTATACCAAGTCCACAGGGCTTGCCCAAAAGGCAGACGGCAGCTCATCAACAAAGTATTATGTAGTGAAGGGTGTATTTAATAGTTACACCGGCACTGTTACAGTCGATAATGTGAAGTACACCTTGTCTGAAGGAAAGGTCACGGGACATTACGTGACACAGACCACAACAGAGACGGTACTTGAACCACATGAAATATGCAATTGTGGAATGGACCTTACCGCAAATGGCATAACTGGTGATGATATTGGCTACCATGCAAAGCAACATGCCCTTAATGATGAGAATACTCAAACATGGCAGGAATGGGTCGAAGTTACCAAGGATGTTACCACAGAAAAGTGGGTCGAAGACAGCGCGGCATGAGACGCAGACATTGTTTACCTCCAGTAGGGTGCAGATCTCATTTCATGACAATATATAATTTTTAACGCAGGGGCCACGGGAAAACCGTGGTCTTTTGTTTTTGTGGCAAGGCATGGCAAAAACACAGGACATGATTGCCATTGGTGGTATATAATACAAATATATTATAGTGTGAGGTGCAAAATGAAAACTCTTGTATGTTATTACTCTTTAGAGGGAAATACCAAGGCCGCAGCTGAAAAAATTGCAGCCGCGCTTGGAGCTGTTCTGCTCAGGCTCGAGCCAAAAGATGATGTTCCAAAAGAGGGGGGACGGAAGTTTCTTGTTGGCGGAGGTATGGCTACATTTGGTAAAGGATGCGAACTGAAGCCATACGATTTTGATAAGGAAGCTTACGACAGAATCATCCTTGGGACTCCCGTGTGGGCAGGAAAGACAGTACCGGCCATAAACCAGTTCCTGTCAGAGAATGATATATCTGATAAGGTTTGTGCAGTGTTCACCCTTTCGGGAAGCGGTAATGATAAAAAATGCATAAATCAGCTAAAAAAGGCACTGCCCGGGATATCCGTTATGGCAGCATTGTACGATCCGCATATGGCCAAGAAGGAACAGGCTGCCCAGAATGAAGGCAGACTGGAAGAATTTATTGATAAATTAAAATAACCGGGGGATTTATGATGGAGAAAGAACAAAAACTTGCTGAACTGATAGACAAATACGAAGAGCTGAAGGAGTCACTGGAGAATCTCATCAATGATTATGAGGCGGATTACGCTGAAGACAGAGTCATGGATTTATTCCTGGAAGCATCCAATGCAACGAATGATGCAATAGACTGCCTTAATGACATTGAAGACTTATAGGAGTCAATGAAAGGTAGCGATTGGGAGATAAAAACCCTGCGTTTGCAGCAGATGAATTTGTCGTAACTGATCTGTGCTGCAACCCTGCACCTTACAATGTGACTGCAGAGGAAGTCTGGGGCTGTTTCGGCGAACAGGACATGAACATGCGTGATGAGCTTATCTGGAAGAGCGGGTATGAGATAGGGATATGAAGATAACTAGAATAGACATAGTCGGGCTGGGTGCACTTGGTACGATGTATGCTGGGTATTTCAGTGAACACATAGGCCGTGAAAATGTGCGGGTGCTGATGGATGCAGAGAGACTTAAGAAATATCAGATGAATGGTTCCTGGGTCAACGGAAAACAGCTTGACCTGAATGCTGTTGACGCCGCCATGGAGACAGAGCCAGCCCAGCTGATGGTCTTTGCAGTCAAATACAGCGGGCTTAGGGCTGCCATGGACAGTGTGGCACACCTGATAGGGGATGGGACCGTGATCATGTCACTGCTCAACGGAATACGCAGCGAACACGAATTAGGTGAACGGTTCGGCATGGAAAAGATCATATACTGCACGGCACAGAAGATGGATGCAACAAGGGAGGGCAGTCATGTCAGGTATGTGAGCCACGGAGACCTTGCTCTTGGCATTACACAGAACGGGCGCAGGAAAAACCTTGATGCAGTGACAGACCTTCTTGACAGGACAGCATTCCCGTATTTCCTGCCGGATGACATGCAGAAAGCACTCTGGAGCAAGCTGGTATGCAATGTGGGTGTAAACCAGGCAGTTGCGTACTTCGAAGGCACGTATGCTACAGTACAGACAGAAGGTGAGCCGAGGACAATGATGCTTGATGCCATGCGTGAGTGCGTGGCAGTGGGGCAGGCAGAAGGAGTGGCACTTTCTGAGGATGATGTTGTCTACTGGCGTGACATTGTGGACAGGCTGGCGCCGGAAGGGCTGCCATCAATGCGTCAGGACGCAAAAGCAGGGCGGAAGACTGAAGTGGAACTGTTTGCAGGGACGGTGTGCGAACTGGGGCGGAAACATGGAATTGCAACACCGGTAAACAATGTGTTTCTGAAGG